>ENA-OUVC01000020-OUVC01000020.1-marine-metagenome-genome-assembly--contig:-NODE-20-length-122729-cov-5.266551_pt1 | contig 122729 bp, 102 predicted proteins | sample MGYA00248622_ERZ508571 | MGnify/ENA primary metagenome ERZ508571 (study PRJEB26236, sample SAMN06267175) | marine metagenome | isolation source: Columbia River Estuary | place: USA:Columbia River... | reverse complement strand
ACGGACTTGGCGGCGGCGCGAAGTTCCGCCTCGGATTTTCCAATAAGGTCCAGCCCGGTGTGGGTTTTGATGGCCTCCAAAATGGGCACGCGGGCAAAGGGGGCTTTGAAGGAAATCTTGGCTCCGCCCACCGTGATTTCGTGGCTTCCGGTGACTTCGAGCGCAATCTGGGCCAGCGTCTTTTCGGTAAAGTCCATCATCCACCGGTAGTCCTTGTAGGCCACGTAAATCTCCATGACGGTGAACTCCGGGTTGTGGGTGCGGTCCATGCCTTCGTTGCGGAAGTCCTTGGCAAATTCGTACACGCCGTCGAGGCCGCCCACAATCAAGCGCTTGAGGTAGAGCTCGTTGGCAATACGCAGGTAGAGCGGAATATCCAAGGCGTTGTGGTGCGTCACAAAGGGCCGCGCGGCGGCTCCGCCTGGAATCGGCTGCAAAATAGGCGTCTCCACCTCGAGGTAGCCGGCCTCATTGAAGATGCGGCGCATCGTGCTAAAAATTTTGGTGCGGGCCACGAACACGTCGCGCACACCCTCGTTCACCACGAGGTCTACATAGCGCTGGCGGTAGCGCAGCTCCGGGTCACTAAACGCGTCGTATACCGTACCGTCCGCGTCCTTTTTCACCGTCGGAAGCGGACGCAGCGACTTACTCAGCACCTCGAAGCGGGTGGCGTGCACACTGATTTCACCCGTTTGGGTCGTGAACACGTGGCCGTAGAATGCCACAAAGTCTCCGAGATCCAAGTGCTTCTTGAACACGTCGTTGTAGAGCGCCTTGTCGTCGCCGGGGCAGATCTCGTCGCGGTTGACGTACACCTGTATGCGGCCAGTGCTGTCCTGGACGCTGGCAAACGAAGCCTTGCCCATGATGCGTTTGGCCATGAGTCGGCCGGCCACACAGACTTCGGCGTAGGCCTCGGGGTTGGCGGCGTAGCCGCTTAAAATGTCGGCCGCGTGGTGAGACACGGGCACTTCGGCCGCGGGGTAGGGATCCACGCCCAATGCGCGGAGTTCTCCCAATGCCTGGCGTCGAAAAAGTTCTTGTTCGCTGAGTTGGCGCTCCATGCGGCAAAGATAAGGGCTTGACCACGCGCGGGGGTGGGCGATTCCGGGCGCCGTATCTTTGCAACCTTCAAGGATTTTACTATGTCTGACCGCCGCGTTCGCGTTCGTTTTGCCCCCAGCCCCACCGGCCCGCTCCACATGGGCGGAGTCCGCACCGCTTTGTATAACTACCTCTTTGCCAAAAAGTTAGGCGGAGACTTCTTGCTCCGCATCGAAGACACGGACCAAACTCGCTTTGTTCCGGGCGCCGAGCAGTACATCGTGGACGCGCTGGCTTGGTGCGGAATTTCGCCTGACGAAGGCATCGGCGTGAACGGCCAAATCGCCGACCACGGCCCGCACGCGCCCTACCGCCAGTCCGACCGCAAGCCCATGTACCGCGCCTACGCCGACCAGCTTTTAGTCGCCGGCCACGCCTACTACGCGTTTGACACGCCCGAAGAACTTGAAGCGATTCGCGAGCGATCCAAATCCGCCGGAAACCCCAACTGGCAGTACAACAGTATCACGCGTACAGCAATGAAAAACAGCCTCACGCTGCCCGAAGACGAGGTTGCGCGCCGACTGGACGCAGGTGATGCCTATGTAATCCGCGTGAAGATGCCCCGCAACGAAGAGGTCAAGTTTGAAGACCGCATTCGCGGTTGGGTAAGCGTCAACACACTCAACCTCGACGACAAAGTCCTGCTCAAAGGTGACGGAATGCCCACCTACCACCTTGCCAACGTGGTCGACGACCACCTGATGGAAATCACCCACGTGATTCGTGGCGAGGAGTGGCTTCCGTCGGCGCCCCTCCACGTGCTTTTGTACCGCTTTTTTGGTTGGGAACAGCCTGAATTTGCGCACCTTCCGCTGCTGCTTCGCCCCGACGGAAACGGCAAGCTTTCGAAGCGCGACGGGGACCGCCTGGGCTTCCCGGTGTTTCCGCTCAACTGGGCCAACGCCGAGACAGGCGAAACCGCGAGTGGGTACCGCGAGCGGGGATTCTACCCCGAGGGCTTCGTGAACATGCTGGCCTTTTTAGGCTGGAATCCTGGAACCAACCAAGAGATTTTTTCACTTGACGAACTTGTTCAGGCCTTCTCGATCGACAAAGTCCACAAGGCAGGCGCTCGTTTTGACTTCGAAAAAGCCAAGTGGTTCAACCAGCAGCACCTCCGCCAGCGATCGCCCGAGGTCCTCGCTGCCGAATACCAAGCTGGCGTCGCCGCGGCGTTTGGCGCTCGGGTCGGTACCGATTTCGCGGCCAAGGCGTTAACCCTCTTTTTGGACCGCGCAGAATTTATCTCAGATGCCGTCCATGCCGCCCCCTACCTCTTTGCCAAGCCCGCCGAATACGATTCGGTGATGGTCGCCAAAAAGTGGACCCCTGAGTCGGCCGGTCATTTGCGCAGCCTTGTCCCCGTTTGGGCAGCCACCCACTACAGTGAATCCGCCCTTGAAGACGCGTTTAAAGCGTTTCTCACTGAAACCGGACTCGGATTTGGTGCTGTCGGCCCCGTCGTTCGCCTCGCCATAGCTGGAACCACCCAAGGTCCCAGCATCTTTGGCGTGATGGAGCTCCTCGGCCGTGCCGAATGCGAAGCGCGCATTGATTCCGCAATAGCCACCCTTGGTTAGGCAGTCATGAAGCGCAAAACCCGTATCGACCTCGTCGACCAGCGCGAGTACGCCTTTCACGGCTGCCTCCCCGAAGAGGCCATCATCGGAAGCGACTACCTGATCAACGTTCGCGCTTGGGCCGATGTAGTGAAATCTGCAGCATCAGATGCGCTCGGCGACACCGTAGACTATGTGGCCTTGCGCCGAATCGTCAGTGAAGAAATGGCCATCCGCGCCAATCTTCTCGAAAGCGTCCTCGAACGAATTACCTCCCGAATAGTCCACGAACACCCTATGGTTGAGCGCGTTAGGGTTTCGCTGGCCAAACTCAACCCTCCATTGGACGGAGACGTCAAGTCGGTTCGCGTGGTCTGGGACGTGCGCCGCTAGGCCATCTTCAGATCTGCCGCGCGGGGTTCGTCGGATTTCGCTACTTTTGCACTCCTCCATGGTCTCGTGGCCGAGAGGTTAGGCAAGGCTCTGCAAAAGCTTGTACAGCGGTTCGAATCCGCTCGAGACCTCCAAAATCAACCGGTAGCCCCAAAGCTGCCGGTTTTTTTGTTTCTGGTATCAAGCTACTTGCTTCCCTTCGAGCGTTTCGCATTTCGCGCTTAAGGCGCTCCACGCCTTTAGCAACTAGTAACAAGTTGCATGCGCAGCAACGAGCTAACCTCGCCAACGAGCCAGTCTTGCTAACCTCGCCAATATTGCTATATTCGTTGGACCAACCAATGAACCAAATCACCAATGATACTCGTGCTTTCTCCCCAAGAAGGCCTGCGCAAGCGTTTCGAAGAAACACTTAAGGCCCAGCACATTGAGGTAGCTCAAGCGTCCAGCGTAGCAGACTGGATTGAGCAAAACAACCTCAAGCTTCCCCACCTCGCGCTGCTTGACATCACCTACACGAATGACGGTGGGGCCGCGCTCATGGATGAGCTCGGACAACATGACGACCTTCACATGCTGTGGGTCATGATGGTGTCCGTTCCGTGCAGCATCAACCACCGCATCCAAAGCCTTCGAAATGGCGCTTTAGATTGCTTGCCTGCCGATATTGATTCCGAAGAATTTACGCTCAAAGCCAAGCGGTTCATGGAGCTTAGCCCTCGAAGCAAGTACGCGCCGCCAGCTGAAATGACGGAGCGTGAGCGCATTGTAGCCATGATTCAAAAAAGCCTCAAGCAAAACATCAATGTAGAAAGCCTTGCGCGTGCGCTTCACATGAGTCGCAGCTCCCTGCAGCGCGCCTGCATCCGCCATTTTAAAATTGGCCCTAAAGAGCTGATCACGCAGCACAAAATTCAGCAAGCCATGCGGCTTATTGAATTGGGATCCAACAACGTAGCATCTCTGGCCTTTACCGTGGGCTATAGCAATGTCAACAACTTCATTTCTGCCTTTAAACGCATGACGAGCCAGACTCCCAAAGAGTACATGAAGCACAAGCACCAGCTTGAGGAACAGCACGCCTAGAACATAAAACGCATGGTTTAGGGGGCTACCTTTGCAGGGTAAGCCCTCTGAACTATGAATACCCCCTCTTTTCTTCGCGAACTCGGAATCCAAGACCACAATGCAGGTACCTGGATCGGAAACCAATCTTTTGAAAGCGCTGAACGCATTACGAGCAGCACTCCGGTAGATGGAAGTATCATCGGTAGCGTATCCGTTACCACCGCAGACCAGTATAATCAAGCCGTTGAAGCCGCGCATGCTGCGTACCTAGAATGGCGCAACGTCCCTGCTCCCAAACGCGGAGAAGTGGTTCGCCAGTACGGCAACCTCCTGCGCCAGCACAAAGAAGCACTTGGTGCCTTGGTGAGCTACGAAATGGGTAAATCCCTCGCAGAAGGCCTTGGTGAAGTTCAAGAAATGATTGACATCTGCGACTACGCCGTGGGTCTTTCGCGCCAGTTGGCGGGCCTCACGATGAAGTCCGAGCGCCCTGACCACTTTATGATGGAACAATGGCATCCTGTAGGCGTCGTCGGTGTTATTTCTGCTTTTAACTTTCCTGTAGCCGTGTGGGCATGGAATGCTTGCATCGCATGGGTTTGCGGAGATGCGGTGATTTGGAAAGCTTCCGAAAAGGTGCCCTTGAACGCCGTCGCATGCCAGCTTCTTTGGAACCAAGTTGCTGAAGCCAACAACGTGCCCGCAGGCCTCTCGTGCATCGTAACGGGTGGAGTTGACGTGGGTGTCTGGATGTCTGAAGATACCCGCCTTCCGGTGCTTTCCGCGACCGGATCTACCCGCATGGGTCGCGAAGTAGGTAAAAAAGTTGCCGAGCGATTTGGCCGCAGCATCCTTGAGCTTGGTGGCAACAACGCAATCATTGTAACTCCTACCGCTGACCTGAAAATGACCGTTACTGCGGCCGTATTCGGAGCCGTAGGCACCGCTGGTCAGCGCTGCACCTCTACGCGCCGCCTCATTATTCACGAGAGCATTTTTAGCAAAGTCATTGAGGCTATTAAAAATGCGTACGGACAACTTAAGATCGGTACCCCATTGAAGGCTGAAAACCACGTGGGACCACTGATCGATACTGCTGCGGTATCTATGTACCTCAATGCGCTCAATGCCGTCGATGCTGCAGGCGGAACCTTTCACCTCCGCGGTACCCAACTTCAGGGTCCAGGCTATGAAGGTGGATGCTACGTAAGTCCATCGATCGCTGAAGTTGAAAACCACTGGTCTATTGTACAGCACGAGACGTTTGCTCCATTGCTCTACGTCATGAAGTACAGCACCTACGAAGAGGCTGTTGCCCTACAAAACGGTGTTCCCCAAGGCTTGAGTTCGGCCATTATGACCGGCTCGATGCAAGAGGCCCAGCGCTTCTTGAGTGCCGATGGTTCGGACTGCGGAATCGCCAACGTCAACATTGGTACCAGTGGAGCTGAAATCGGCGGAGCTTTTGGAGGTGAAAAAGAAACCGGTGGTGGGCGTGAAAGCGGATCAGACGCCTGGAAAGCCTACATGCGCCGCCAAACCAACACATTGAACTACGGAACTTCGCTTCCATTGGCGCAAGGCATCGTTTTCAACATTTAACCATTAACATTATTCTTTTCTAAAACTTAATGGTATTAGTCGGTTGATAGGTTGAATAACTTGGTACGAAATACTTTGGAAAGATGAGATATGCACAGATATCAACGGTTTATTAACGAATACTTTTCACATAAGTATTTATATTTCAGTGTTTTATTATTTATTTAACGAACCGCACTTCGAACCTATTCACTACACAATGTTCTTAACTCACATTCACTCAGCTGTCGGTAATCATCAGGACTTGGGCACTCAGACTGTAGATAAGACTGGCTTTATAGTTGAAGGGTTGGAGTTCTGAGCACTTATTAGCCACTTATTAACGACTTATTGACATGAAACTATCTCTCGGATCAGATCACGCAGGATATCCTCTTAAAGAGGCTGTAAAGGCACATCTTACTCAATTAGGCCATGAAGTTCACGACTGCGGAGCGTATAGTTTGGATTCTGTAGATTACCCAGACTTTGGTCATGCTGTAGCGAGTGATGTGCAAACTGGAGCCTCTGAACTTGGTATCGTGGTCTGTGGGAGCGGAAACGGCATCAATATGTCGGTCAATAAACACGACGGTGTTCGTGGAGCGCTGTGCTGGCTTCCTGAGTTGGCTTCACTTGCGCGCCAGCACAACGATGCAAATGTCCTATCACTACCAGGTCGCTTTATAAGTGAGGCTATAGGTTTGGAGTGTGTCGATGCATTTTTGACTGCGGAATTTGAAGGTGGCCGTCATGCGGGTCGTGTAGCAAAAATTTCTTGTGGCGATAACGTTTGAAGTTCCGAAACTAAAAGGCTTCGCTAAGAAGCAGACTGCGGACTGGCTCAAGCTGGTCGCAGAAAAAGAGGGTGCGCATATTAAGCGCCTCCACTACAAGTCATTTAATCGCCAAGAAATGATAGAGTTGAACACTCAATTCCTTGGACATGAATACGATACAGATATTATAAGCTTTACAATTCAAGAGCATCCAATGCCTATTGATGCAGATTTTGCTTTAGGTTGGGATCAAATTAACGAGCAAGCAAGTGAGTTTGACCAACCCCTGTTGAAAGAGTTGCATCGCATCCTGGTTCATGGATTACTGCATTGCATTGGTTACGACGATAATAACGAGGTCGATCAAAAAGAAATTAGATCCAAAGAGGATTCGTACTTAACTATTCACCCTGAATGTTCCACGTGGAACAGCATCTAGTATGATGACGTACGACATTGTTGTTGTTGGCGCTGGTCACGCCGGAAACGAAGCTGCCGCTGCCGCTGCGAAGTTGGGCGCGAAGGTGCTCTTAGTAACAATGAACATGCAGACTATAGGTCAAATGAGCTGCAATCCAGCAATGGGTGGTGTGGCAAAGGGCCAAATTGTACGAGAAATTGATGCCTTGGGTGGCTTAAGTGGGATTATTTCTGACAAGACAGCAATACAGTTTCGTATGCTGAACCGAAGTAAAGGTGCAGCAATGTGGAGTCCACGGACACAGAATGATCGCTGGATGTTTGCCGAAGAGTGGCGCTTAGCTCTGGAAGCAATTCCCAATGTTGATTTTATTCAAAGCACCGTAGACGAAGTTCTTCTTAATGGCCGGGAGGTTCGCGGAGTTGTGCTTCAAAGTGGTCAAGAGATTGCCTGCCGAAAGGTTGTGCTCACTAGCGGCACATTTCTCAATGGAATTATGCACATAGGCACCCGCCAAATGAATGGGGGCCGTAGTGCTGAAGGCTCGGCTCGTGGCATTACTGCCTGTCTTCAGTCCTTCGGATTCGATCATGGCCGCATGAAAACGGGAACACCTCCTCGCATTGATGGACGCAGCCTGGATTACAGCAAGTTCGAAATTCAAGAGGGTGATATCAAGCCCGGAACATTCAGTTACTGGGCGTCAAAACCCCTGGAGCGTCAGCTGAACTGTTGGATCGCGCACACATCTGAGGAAGTGCATGACACACTGCGTTCAGGCTTTGATCGCAGCCCATTGTTTAATGGGGCCATTCAAAGTTCAGGCCCGCGCTACTGTCCAAGTATCGAGGACAAGATCAATCGCTTCGCGGACAAAACAAGCCACCAATTGTTCGTAGAACCAGAGGGCTGGAACACGGTGGAGATGTACATAAATGGATTCTCTACGAGCCTACCGGAGGAGGTTCAGCATGAGGCTTTGCGTCGAGTTTCAGGATTTGAAAACGTGAAGTTCTTCCGGCCAGGCTATGCAGTAGAGTACGACTACTTTCCGCCCACTCAGTTGAAGCACAGCCTAGAAACAAAGCTAGTTACGGGACTATACTTCGCGGGCCAAATCAACGGCACAACCGGCTACGAGGAGGCCGCCTGTCAAGGGCTTATGGCCGGAATCAATGCCGCACGCTCATTGCGTGACGAGGAGGCGCTGCAGCTTGATCGCAGCGAGGCGTACATCGGAGTACTAATTGATGATTTGATCACAAAAGGGACCGAAGAGCCGTACCGCATGTTTACGAGCCGTGCCGAGTTTCGACTAAGCCTTAGGCAAGACAACGCAGACCGACGCCTAACCCCAATTGGTCGCAGCATAGGGCTCGTCCGAGATGAGCAGTGGAGCGCATTCGAGACCAAAGAAGAGCAAAGGTTCCACGTGGAACAATGGGTGAACGCTCAGTCCGCAGATCCGTCACATTGGAACGAATGGCTTGAATCAAAGGGCACGACGGCTCTTCGCCAAAAGGGTCCGCTTGCCGCACTTGTTGGACGTCCGCAGCTCAGTTTGGAAGAGCTTCGAACGCACCTTGCCGCAGAGGACACACCCAACGCGGCCGATTTGGTTTGGGAGCAAGTAGAGATTGATGCCAAATACTCGGGCTACCTTGAAAAGGAGCAAGAGCAGGTTGATAAACTGAAGCGATTGGAGACGGTGCGCATTCCAGTGGGCTTTAATTTTTTAGGAATAACCGCGCTGAGCATTGAAGCGCGTCAAAAAATGGAACTCCTACGGCCAGAAACCGTGGGCCACGCGAGCCGGATCTCTGGGGTATCCCCTTCAGATATTCAGGTTCTACTGGTTCACCTTGGTCGATAGTTCCACGTGGAACAGATGAATACAGTTAATTGTCCAAGCTGCGGAGGAACCGTGCGCCAGACTACGCTCAAGGTGGTCGACCACATGGTGAGCCAAGAAGAATTCACCATTGAGTTTTGTGCATGCGGCACGGGAATCACCAATCCGCGCCCCGATGTAATTGGCCCGTACTACGATAGCCCAGCATACACTTCGCACAGTGATGTAAATGCGGGAATCTTCGGTTCTCTTTATGGCATAGCGAGAAATTTTGCGGCCCGACAGAAAGTGGGGCTCATTAAATCCACGACAAAAAAGTCCAAGGGCAGCCTACTGGACTATGGCTGTGGCGTGGGTGTGTTTACTGCCCGCGCTGAGCGCAACGGTTGGTCGGTTCAAGGCATTGAGCTTTCGGACGCGGCGCGATCTCGTGCAAACGAAAAGCTCAAGAATGGTGTGGTAGTAAAGGAGCGTTCAGAACTGAGCATAACGAGCTACGATGCGGTAACGCTGTTTCATGTGCTGGAGCACGTAGACGATCCCAACGAAGTACTTCAATGGGTTCGCGAACGCCTAAACCCCGGAGGCGCACTTATCATCGCTGTCCCAAATTATGAATCGCCTGACGCGAAGCAGTATGGTCGGTACTGGGCCGCGTGGGACGTGCCTATTCACTACTGGCATTTTTCGAAGTCTGCCATGACCCGATTGGCACAGTCAAACGGATGGTTTGTGGAGGCGATTCGCCCCATGCGCCTCGACGCCTTTTATGTAGGGCTGCTCAGCGAGTCCTACAAAACGGGATCAAAGAACTGGTTATCAGCTGTTTATCAAGGTCTTCGCAGCAACATTCTGGGCGGAAGCCGCAATGCTTCTAGCCTTATTTACGTGCTGCGAAAAGCCGCATAAACTGAATTCCGAGGTCGCTTAGCACAATGCGGCTGTTGATGTTGCGCTGGATCTCGTTGAGGGCAGCCTGAAGCAGGCCTTGAATTTCAGAATGCTTGGACTCATCCAAAAGTCGGGCGAGCCCGTCGGGCTGAAAGGCCACGTCCGGAAACCACGCGAACAACGAATTCTTTAGTGCTCCATGCCGCAAACGAAGTAGTTGAGAAAGCAGTTGCGCGCTCACGTGAATCCATTGCTTTTGCTGTTCCCGGGGCTCTTTCGCAAGGCGTTCCGAAAAAGCTAGGAGCCCCACGAGGTCCTTTTTATAGGTGATGCGCATGAACTCCACAAAGTGCTGAAGTGGCTCGCGCAACGCTTCGCGGTTGCGCAAGAGCATGCTGGCTTGGCCAGGTTGTCCACCTGAAAGCTCAGCGAGCACTGCCGCCTGTTCGGGACTAATTCCCTGATTAACAAGAGCTTCGCTAAGCACGCCTGTCGGCACTGGCTTGACATGGTGCACTTGGCACCGCGACCGAATGGTTCCGAGAACCGAAGCCTCATCGTGGCTGATGAGCAGCAAAAGGGTGCGGTCCAGAGGCTCTTCGACGAGCTTCAGTAGCTTGTTCGCCGCGGAGTCGTTGAGACGCTCCGGCATCCAAAGCACGACGACCTTGTGGCCGCCGCTATGGGCCTTCAAAGAAAGCAGGCGCTGTATGCGGGCGGATTCTTTCACTGAAATCTGAACGACTTTTTGCTTGCCACCCAAGTGCTCAATCCAGTCACTCGAAAGTGGGTGTGGGTTTTGCCCTAAAAACGTACGCACATCTGCCAGGAATGGGGCACATGTGTCTTCGTCGTCTCCGCGCCCTTCGCCGCCAATGACAGGTACGATCCAGTGGACGTCGGGGTGCGCCATATTGTGAAGTTGGATGCACGACGGGCAGGTGCCGCAGGCTCCGCGCACCGAAGGCTGTGCGCACAAAAGACGCCCGACGTAGTCCATGGCAAGCGGCCAGGCCATTCCGCCATCTTCGCACACGAGCATTTGGGCGTGGGCCACGCGCTCGCGGTGCACCGCGTGGTCGAGCCACAGCCCCCATTCGGGGAGCTTTTGAAGGGGAATTTGAAGGGGTGAAGCCAAAGTGAAGCGAAGGTAGCGCCCTACCTTTGCTCCACGAAAACGATCATTCTGTAATTCATGAAAACCATTGACCAACTCGAAGTTCGCGGCCAGCGCATCCTTGTACGCGTAGACTACAATGTTCCGCTCCGAGAAGATGGCGAAGTGGCCAACAACCAACGCATTGTAGCGACGATTCCAACCCTGAAGTCTATTGTGGACCGAGGTGGACGGGCGGTGCTGGTTTCGCACCTCGGGCGACCGAAGGCAGCGGCAGATTCGAAGTTTTCACTTCGCCCGGTGTCGCACGAACTGGCGCGCGTACTTGGTCGCGAAGTACAGTTTTCAACCCACACTGTGGGCGCTGAAGCCGTGGCGGCCACGAAGGCGCTCAATGACGGCGAGGTGCTTCTCATGGAAAACGTACGGTTTTTTCCAGGCGAAGAGTCCGGGTCTGCCGAATTTGCCGCGCAGTTGGCGGAATTGGGCGACGCCTATGTGAACGACGCCTTCGGAACCGCGCACCGCGCCCACGCCTCGACGGCAGTGGTTGCGCAGCACTTTAAAGGCCGCAGCGCCTTTGGCCACGTTATGGCCAATGAAATCAAAAACGTGGACCGCGTTTTGGCGTCCCAAGAGAAGCCCGCGGTTGCCGTGGTAGGCGGATCTAAGGTTTCGAGCAAGATTGTCATTCTGGAGCGCCTTTTGGGCCGCGTAGACGCTCTTTTGATCGGAGGAGGCATGGCGTTCACCTTTCTCAAGGCTCAAGGTGCTGAAATTGGCAGCAGCCTCGTCGAGGACGAACACCTCGAAACCGCACGCCAGATCATGGCAGCAGCCGAGGCTAAGGGCGTGCAGATTCATCTTCCGACCGATGTGGTGGCTGCGGACCGCTTTGCTGCCGACGCGTCGACCCAAATCGTTTCGAGCCGCGCGATTCCATTGGGTTGGATGGGTTTGGACGTGGGTCCTGAGACTATTGCGGCCTATTCAGCCGTGGTTCGCGACGCGAAGACCCTTCTGTGGAACGGCCCACTGGGCGTCTTTGAACTCGAGGCGTTTGAGCGCGGAACCCGTCAGCTCGGCGAAGCCATTGCCGCGGCAACAGAGGCCGGCACACTCTTTTCGCTGGTGGGCGGAGGCGACAGCGTCGCCGCAGTAGAACAGTTTGGATTGGCGGAGCGCGTGAGCTACGTCAGCACCGGCGGAGGCGCGATGCTGGAGTACCTAGAAGGCCGCGTCCTCCCCGGAATTCAGGCCGTCTACGACGCGGAATAAGTTGGGGGTCATCCATTCCCCAAACTTGAGGGCGTAGCTGTAGTAGGTCGACAGAGTGCGAAGTTCCACGCCGGGACCAACACTGGGGAATTCATCACCCATCCACCGTAGCGGGAGTGCTACCAAGGCAGCTACGAGCACACCCTTGGCCATTCCGGTCAACGCGCCCAATAGGCGGTTGAGCCACCCGAGTAAAATTAGTTTGGACATTCGCGTAGCAATCTTACCCAAAAGGACCACCGCCAAGTAAATCGCAAACAAACTGAGGTAGTAGGCAACGCCGTTAAGCAGGCCCTTGTCTTCAATGAACGCCGTCAAAAAGGGCTGAATGATCACCGCCAGGCGTCCGGCAAATAGGTAGCCTAGGACTAAAGCAAGTAGACCGGCGAGGTCATTGATGAAGCCTCGCCAAATTCCGCGGGCGGTAAAAAAGAGAAAGATTCCGAGCGTGAGAACGTCGAGAGCCGTCATAAATCAGCAGCCACTGACACCCTCAACGTAGGGCTGGACGACGATTTCAACAGTTGCCGTACTATCTGGAACCAGCTTGAGGTAGCTGCACCCGAACACCACGGGGGGGTTGCCGCCTTTTTGGGCGGTAATTTGAAGTACTGCAGGCAGGCCGTACTGAAAAATGTCGTTGCCGTCTGCATCGCGAACGATACCATCTACGCCAGAGCGGCCCTCGAAGTCGGGGATCGCGTTGACTACAGGTGCGGTAGCGCGAACTGTCGCGTTTTGAAGTGCAATCGCCTCACCATCTTCATTAATGGCGACAACCTTAATCTTAAAACGGTACACAGGCGCATCCTTGGGGGCGCATGAGGTTACGAAGGCCGCGAACAGCGTCGCAGAGAGGGCAAAGAGGCGAAGGGTGTTCACAAGCAACCATTATTAGGATCTCCGTACGGGCGAAGGATGACATAGGCGACGGCCGTATCGCCGGGAACCACGTGGACAAATGAGCATCCGCGGTAGGCTCCTTTGGTCGATTCAATATCGAGGTAGGCTTCGCGCTCGTACTTCCATGGAATGTCGGTCCAACCACTCACGTCAGACTTTTTGTAGTAGTACCCCGAGGTGTTGGGGTTGTCAAAAAGAGTTCCGCTGCCAGGAACCGAAAGATGGATCCACGCATTTTGGATGGCCACGGTGTCTTCATTGACCACACGGACCGCGATATAGCCAGGGCCCGTGCGCGGTTTTTCGCACGACGCCACACTCACCGCGAGCGTCACGAGGAGCGCGGCAGCAGAAAGGATCCGGTAGTTCAATTGCTTTAGCATAGTTTTGCGGGCGAAAAGCAAGCAAATATAGCAGATTCCCCGACGATGCAGGCGAAAATTCAGGAATACCTCCACGAGGTCGCGTCAGCGGCCCCTTCGAACGCTCAAGAGGCCGAGGCCCTGCGCTTGCGTTTTCTCGGCCGCAAGGGCGTCATGAACGACCTTTTTGCTGACTTCAAGACCGTCGCGGCCGATGCCCGCAAAGAGGTGGGCCAACTCCTCAACCAGCTCAAAACGGCAGTGGAGGCTAAGGTTTCAGACTTTTCTAATGCCAAGCCCAAGGTGAACATTCATACAGAGGATGTCACTCGCCCAGGCTGGGGCAATCTGCCCGGAACGCACCACCCGGTGACTCAGGTCCGCGACGAACTGGTCGATATTTTTCGCCGCATGGGCTTTGGCGTCGCCGAGGGCCCCGAGATGGAGGACGACTGGCACAACTTTACGGCGCTGAATTTTCCGCCCGAGCATCCTGCCCGCGACATGCAGGACACCTTCTTTTTGGCCCGCAATCCCGACTGGGCCCTGCGCACCCACACATCCAACGTTCAGGTGCGCACTATGGAGACGCGCAAGCCGCCCATTCGCATCATTGCGCCGGGTCGCGTGTTCCGCAATGAAGCCATCTCGTCACGAAGCCACTGCATGTTCCACCAAGTGGAGGGGCTATACATTGACCGCAATGTGTCATTTGCCGACATGAAGCAGACCCTGCTCGAGTTTGCTCAGGCCTTTTTTGGCGAACAGACCGCGATCCGACTTCGCCCAAGCTACTTTCCGTTCACAGAACCCAGCGCCGAAATGGACATTTGGTGGGGCCTCGAAACCGAAACGGACTACCGCATGACCAAAGGCACGGGCTGGCTTGAAATCTTAGGCTGTGGTATGGTGGATCCGGCCGTTCTCGAATCGTGCGGAATTGACCCTGAAGTATACAGCGGGTTCGCCTTCGGTTTGGGCGTAGAGCGTATTGCCATGCAGCGCTTTTCCATTCCAGACATTCGCGCCCTTTTCGAAAACGATCTGCGCTTGCTGCGCACCCTGTAAGCTCGTATTCAGAACCTACTGCACGTCTTTGATGCGGATCGTGTTGGTTGTGCCCTTCGCTTCTATCGGCATAGAGGCCAACTGAACAATGCGGTCGCCTTGCTGAACTAAGCCGGCTGTTTTCAATTGCTTCGTGATGTCTACAAACGTGGCGTCGGTTGACACCATGTTGTCGTAGTAAAACCCGCGCACGCCCCAGTGAAGCGACAACTTGTTCAAAATCTTGTAGTTGGCGGTAAATGCGAAGACGTGACTCTGTGGCCTAAAGCTCGAAAGCAGCTGTGCAGAGTGGCCTGAAAACGTCAGCGTGCAAATTGCCGATGCCTCAACGCTGTTGGCCATTTTGGCCGCGTAGTAGCACATCGTATCAGAAATAAATCGCGCCGCAATTTCCTCGACAGGCTTGTGTTCTTTGCCGCGAAACGAGCATTCACGCTCTGCAGCTTCCGCAATTCGAGCCATGGTTTGAACCACCTGCACGGGGTACTGGCCCACTGAGGTTTCGCCGCTGAGCATCACTGCGTCGGCACCGTCCATGACCGCGTTGGCCACGTCGTTAACTTCTGCTCGGGTTGGCGTTAAACTGTCGATCATGGTCTCCATCATCTGGGTGGCGACAATCACAGGCTTGGCCAACTCAATGCATTTGCGGACGATCATTTTCTGAATAATGGGTACGGACTCCATCGGAACCTCGACGCCAAGGTCGCCGCGGGCGACCATGGCTCCGTCGGTGGCCTCAAGAATCGCGTCGATGTCGGCAACCGCTTCGGGCTTTTCGATTTTGGCGATGATTCCGGCATGGTGTCCGCGTTCATTTAAAATTGCCCGCAGCTCGTGAATGTCTTGAGCATTGCGCACAAAGCTCAGGCCGATCCAATCCACGTTTTCTTCAAGTGCAACATCGAGGTCGGCCAGGTCTTTTTCGGTCAAGCACGGCAGCGAAACCCGCGTATTGGGCAGGTTCACGCCCTTTTTGGACTTCAATGGCCCGCCCTGAATCGTTTCGGCCACGACCTCATCTATGCCGTTGGTTGACACAACTTTGAGTACGAGTTTGCCGTCGTCGAGCAGCACGTTTTCACCGACGCGTACGTCGCGCGGAAACTGCGTGTAGGTCATGAACACCCGCTCCTTGGTGCCTTCGCACTTCTCGGTGGTGAACGTCAGTCGGTCGCCCGGAACAAGTACCGCGCCCACTTCAACCACACCCACGCGAAGCTTGGGTCCTTGCAAATCGGCGAGAATGGCCGCATTGTAGCCCGTCTCTTTGAGAATTCCGCGTATGCGTCGAATGGTCGCGCGGTGCTCGTCGGCCGCTCCGTGTGAAAAGTTGACGCGAAACACGTTGACTCCGGCCTCGAGGAGCTGCTTGAGTACTTCTTCAGATGACGATGCGGGCCCAAGGGTCGCAACAATTTTAGTCCGTTTCACAGTTCGGAATCCTTTAGGGGGTCTAATACAAATATGGCGTGCTCGGTCGGCGTAAGGCTTGTGCGGGGGTTGTGGCCAAGCAATCCAGGAACACCGAGGAGTTTCTGCTGCAAACCTACGATTTCTTGACTACTTAATGGAGGGTCAAATGTTAAAAACGCTTTAATTCCGCGCGGCCTTGCCACGATCACCGCGGAACTCGGATCCGCTTCAATTTCGCCGAATAAGCCATCGCTTGCGGACTGTGCCCAATTGGCGTGGTGCGGAGCGTTCCAAATCATGCTGGTGGTTCGGTAGCCGTCGCTGCCTCGGTAGATTGCGTGATGGTACAAGGCTTCCGGCCGTGAACGCACTAAATCAGCACGCCGCGCCAAATTCCAATCCAAGCAAGCATTTAGGTTAAAAACGGTGGGAACCGCGTCCAGCGACGTGGTCAGCGACCAGACCTCTGGCAGGTCCTCGTCAACGGCGTCGAGTACGAGGCGACGAGCCAATTTTTAGGGCTTTGGCCGCCGCGCGCGAAGCTGCTTCTTCGGCGGATTTTTTGGATTGACCGCTTCCGGTGGCGACTTCGACCTCGTCAACAAAAAAGGCAACAGAAAAACGGTTACGGTCTTTGCCATCCTCATCAATGACCTCAAAGCGAAACGCTTTGCGCTGTTTTTGGATGTGTTCGATAAGCAAGCTTTTGTAGCTGATCACTTCCGTTTCAACCTTGTCAAAGTTGACGTAGGGATCAAGCATGCGTCGGTGCACAAAGAAGCGCGCGGCGTTCCAACCGCGGTCGATGTACACGGCTCCGACCAGGGCCTCGAGGGTGTTGCCGGGAACGGACGACGTTTGTCCCTGGCGTCCGCTGCGTCCGCGGCCCATGTCCATCCACTGAGGAATTCCCATTTTTTCGGCGATGCGGTTGAGTGCCTTGCGGCTTACGACCTTGGACCGCATCGAGGTCAGGTAGCCTTCGTCCCCATTGGGGTACTTTTCGTACAGGTATTCAGCCATGAGCACGCCCAGTACCGCGTCACCGAGGTATTCTAGGCGTTCGTAGCGCATGTTGGCACTGCGTTGGTTGGCGTCCGTCTTGACTTTGCGTCGAAACGCGGCCAAATAAATTCCGGGATCATTGGGCCGAAGGCCCGTCATGCTCCGAATCGCTGCCATTACCGAGCGATGCTCTGAGGGCACCGCGCGGAACAGGCGAAGGATCGGTTGCAGCATCTAGATTTTCTTGAAAATCACCGAAGCGTTGTGCCCCCCAAATCCAAACGTGTTGGACAGTGCGGCGCGCACGGTACGCTTTTGGGGCGTTCCAAAGGTGAAATTCAGCTTGGCATCGAGTTCGGGATCGTCCGTGAAGTGGTTGATCGTTGGGGGCACCATATCGTGGTAGACCGAGAGCACCGCAACAGCGGCTTCTGCGGCACCTGCGGCACCTAGTAGGTGGCCAGTCATCGACTTGGTTGAACTGATGTTGATTTGGTAGGCGTGTTCGCCAAAGACTTCTTTGATTGCCTTGGACTCAGCCACGTCTCCAAGTGGAGTCGACGTACCGTGAACATTCACGTAGTCGATGTCTTCAGGCTTTAGTCCGGCGTCTTCGAGGGCGTTGCGCATTACGTTGCGGGCACCTAAGCCGTCGGGATGCGGAGCCGTGAGGTGGTAGGCATCCGCAGACAATCCACCGCCCACGAGTTCGGCGTAGATTTTGGCTCCGCGCGCCTTAGCGTGTTCGTACTCTTCGAGCACCAGTGATGCGGCACCTTCACCGAGGACGAATCCGTCGCGGTCCTTGTCAAAAGGGCGCGAAGCAGTGAGGTAGTCGTCGTTGCGCGTCGAAAGGGCGTGCATGGAGTTGAAACCACCGATTCCGCCCGGAGAAACTGCGGCCTCAGATCCACCGGTAATGATGACATCGGCTTTGCCCAAGCGAATCAGCATTAATCCATCAATGACCGCGTTGGTCGAAGAGGCACAGGCCGAAACCGTGGTGTAGTTGGGTCCGCGGTAGCCGTACTTCATCGAAATGTAGCCGCCACAGATGTCGGCAATCATTTTGGGAATGAAGAAGGGATTGAAGCGCGGAACCTCGCCGCCCTTGAAGAAGTTGCCGAATTCTTCGGTAAACGTGTCCAGACCGCCAATACCCGAACCCCAAATGACGCCTACGCGGTCTTTGTTGGGGTTCGAAGCTTCGAGTCCAGAATCTGCAACAGCCTCCTCGGCGGCAATAAGCCCGAGGTGGGTGCAGCGGTCCATTCGGCGCGCCTCTTTGCGTTCAATAAAATCTTCGACGTTGAGGTCCTTGACCTCGCAGGCAAACTGCGTTTTGTAATTGGACGCGTCAAAGCGGGTAATGGGTCCCGCCCCGCTGCGGCCCTCGAGGAGGGCCGCCCAAAATGCGGGAGCAGTATTACCGATCGGGGTCAGGGCACCAAGGCCCGTGACTACGACACGTTTGAGTTCCATAGTACGAACTTAGGCCTTGGCGGTCTCGATGTACGCCACAGCCTGACCTACAGTTTGAATGCCTTCGGCTTGATCGTCAGGAATTTGGATGTCGAATTCTTTTTCGAACTCCATGATGAGCTCAACCGTATCGAGTGAGTCTGCGCCCAGGTCGCCAGTGAATGAGGCCTCGGCCGTTACTTCTGACTCGGGAACTCCCAATTTATCTACGATGATGCTTTGAACGCGTGCGGCGATATCCGACATAACCAATGGTTTTGAGTTATTGATGGGTGCAAAGAAAAGCCAATCTTTGGAATTGTGGTGCATTTCGCCCCCTACCTTTAGGCCGTGAATCCACCAAAAGTTGCAATCCTTGTATCGGGCAGCGGAAGCAATGCCGCGGCCCTGCTCGATTTTTGGGTCAATGGCGCTGTTCAAACGGTCGGAATTTGGACCAACCGAAAGTCCGCAGGAATTTGGAACCGCCCTCTTGACGTGCCGGTTCATCACTTTGTTCCGGGTCAGGACGACGAGCCCCTGCTGGCCCAGTGGCGCGCTGAGGGCGTGACGGCCTTGGTGCTGGCAGGGTACCTCAAGCCGGTTCCGGCGGCCTGGATTCAGGCGTTTGGCGCACATTGCTACAACATTCATCCGGCGCTGCTACCGGCCTACGGCGGCCACGGCATGTATGGCCACCACATTCATGAGGCGGTGGTTGCCGCCGGCGAGGGGGAATCCGGACTCAGCATCCACCGAGTTACCGAGCACTACGACGAGGGCCCCGTTCTCTTTCAAATGCGCACTGCTATTAACCCTGGCGACACCGCTGAAGAGGTTGCGGCGCGCATTCTCAAGGGCGAACACTGGGCTTACCCGCGCGTCGTGACGGCCGACCTGCTCGGAACAGAATTCCCCACGGAACTCCCCGAAGGATGGTCCAAGTAGACCTGTTTACGGACGGGGCAGCCAAGGGCAACCCGGGCCCCGGCGGCTACGGAGCCATTTTGCGAAGCGGCGTCCACGAAAAAGAACTGAGTGGCGGATTTTACCACACCACCAACAACCGCATGGAACTGATGGCTGTGATTGTGGGTATTGAGGCCCTCAAGTCGGGCTGCAGCGTGCGCGTGGTAAGCGACAGCAAGTACGTCGTCGACGCGTTCAACGCCCGATGGATTGACGGCTGGAAGCGCCGCGGATGGGCCAAAGTCAAGAATCCAGATTTGTGGAAGCGTCTGCTCAAGGCCATGGAGCCCCACCAGGTGCGTTTTGAGTGGATCAAGGGCCACAACGACCACCCCGAGAACGAGCGCTGCGACCGCCTGGCCGTCGCGGCCTCGCTCAAGCCGACGGAACAGGACTACGGGTTTCAGCCGTAAAGGCTTCTGGTTACTGGTTTCTAGCTTTTGGTTACTAGTTTCTTGTTTCTGGCTTCTAACGACGAGTAACCAGGTACAAGAAACTAGAAACAAGTTACTGGTTGCTGGCTACTAGCTTGTCTGCTACGCTGCGGTCGTTCATTAGGCGCGGAACCTTGTTTTGGCCTCCGAGCTTGCCCACGGACTTCATGTAGGTGATGAATGCGTCGTTCGGGAGGGCGCGGAGCACACAGTTGCGCAAGATTCCGCCCGTAATCAAATCTTGGTAGTACACGTTTTTAGCCTGAAGGGCGCGGTCGACGGTGGCGGTGAAGGCCTCGAGGTCGGCAGGGGCCTCATCAAAAGCGACAAACCACTCGTGGTACGGCAGGCCGCCTTCGCCGGGGCTCACCTGTGGAGCGACGGTGAATTCGCGCACCTTGCCGCCGTGGGCGGCGACGGCTTGTTCGAGTGCGTACTCGACTTCGGATCCGATGACGTGCTCGCCAAATGCCGAAATAAAGTGCTTGATACGGCCGGTCACGCGAATGCGAAATGGGGCCGTCGACACGAACTCGACGGTGTCGCCAATGCTGTAGCCCCAAAGGCCGGCGTTGGTGTGCATGATGAGCGCGTAGTTGACGCCGGTTTGCACCTCGGCGAGACTGAGGCGGGGCGGATTCTCGTCAAAAAAGCGGTCGGATGGAATGAATTCGTAGTAGATTCCGTTGTTGAGCAGCAGCAGTAAATCGTGACTGTCGGGCTGGTCCTGGTACGCGATGAAGCCCTCGGACGCGGGATAGGTTTGCACGATAGGAACCTTGCGGCCAAAGAGCTCTTCGAATCGGGCGCGATAGGGCTCGAATGCGACTCCGCCGGTGACAAAGAGGTCAAGGGTGGGGAATACTTCGCCGATGCTCGACTTGCCGCTGACCTCGAGCAGGCGCTCGAAGTACATCTGTACCCAGGGCGGAATTCCCGAGATGATGGACATCGGGGCGCCTACGGTTTCGCGCACGATGGCTTCGACTTTGTCTTCCCAGTCCTCGATGCAGTTGGTGTCCCAAGTGGGCTTGCGGTTCTTTTGAAGGTAGGACGGCACGAAGTGCGCGGTGATTCCGCTCAGGCGACCCGTGGGAATGCCGTTTTTGTCTTCGAGTACGGGGCTTCCTTGCAGAAAGATCATGTTGCCGTTGACCATGCGGCTTTGGCCGGTGGCGTGCATGTGGGCAAAGAGGGCGTTGCGGGCCGACGAAATGTGAAAGGGCACGGACTCCTTGGTCAGCGGAATGTACTTGGCGCCCGAGGTGGTTCCGCTGGTTTTGGCGAAGTAGGTGGGGCGGCCAGGCCACAAAATGTCGGATTCGCCCGCCACGACTCGGTCGATGTAGGGTCGAAGCGCCTCGTAGTCGCGTACCGGAACGGCCTGAATAAGGTCCTGGTGGCTGCGCACCTCAGCGAAGCGGTGGTCTTGGCCAAAGGCGGTGCGGGCCGCGGTGGCGGTGAGCTGTTCGAGCGTGCGCTGCTGGGTTTCAAAGGGTTTCGTGGCCCAAGCGCGGGTTTGGCGGTCAACTATGGCAGCCCACTGGACCGCGGCAAATTCTTTGAACGTTTTCATTTCGTACTACTTGCGGTATCCGAGCTCTTGGGCGGCACTGACGGGGCGTCCGTGGATCCAGAGCTCAATTTTAAACGGAATCGGATTTTCGGGGTCTTCTTCGAGGAGGCGGCCGAGGGTTTCGCCCCGAACGACTCTGTTTCCGGGACGTTGGGCAATTCGATTCAATCCGACATACCGGCTAATTCGGTCGTCAGAGTGATGCACAGTCATGGAATAACCCAGCGAAGTGGTTCCCTCGATCGCAAGCACCGTGCCGTCGTCTACGGCCACGACATCTGACGGACGTACTGCGTCAATTTCAAGTCCAAAGCGACCCTGTGCGGCATTTGCGGTGCGCAGCACTAAGCCCGCAACAGGCTGAAGCATTTGGCCTTCACTTGCCAGTTCGGCCTGGCTTTCGCGCGTTTCGACCTCTTGGCGGAGCTTGCGCTCTCGCTCGCTTGCCAGTAAGCGTTCGGCCGACCAGCCCGGGGGCGGAGTTGCCGCGCTGGTTAGGGTATCGGGCGGGAGACTTCCGCCCACCATAAACTGGATGTGCTGAATGAAAGACTCTTGGTAGGCTACTAGGTCCACAAGGGAGTCCGTGATCGAGTTGAGCCGGACCGCTTCTCGACGAAGCGCGGTGCTTGAATAGCCGGGGATGTACTCTCGAAGTGGCGTGTACGCAATCAAGAACGTGGTCGAAACAATTAAGAAGAGCACTGCGCTGCCCACGGACAAAAACACATTTCGCCGGTTCAGCATCATTGAAAAGCGCTCTTCAAACGAGGATTCGTCCAGCAAAACCAAGCGGTAGCGGTGGCGCCACTTCGCGAGCCAGTGCTGGGCGAGTTCTTTTCGGGTTCGTCGCTTCGGGGTCTTCACAATTTCAAAGGTAGGGAATCCGAAACGCAGCCGCCCGAAGGCCCTAACTTTGGACTTTCTGCGTTAACCTCATCATGCGTTCGTCTCTGCTGTTCCGCTCCCTCATTTTGGGCGCTACGGCCGCGGTCGTAGTCCTTTCGGGCTGCAGCCGCGAAAAAGACCGTTGGCTCAACCGTCGCTACCACGAGGTTACTGCCCGTTTTAACCCGCTCTACAATGGTCAAGTGGCCTACGCTGAGGCGTTGGCGTTGGCGCAGGAGGCGCAGCAGGATGACTTCACGCAACTGATTCCGGTAGACGACTGGACAAAGACCAAATCAGGGACTCCGGCCGAAGCTAAAGCCAAGCGCGCCGTCGAGAAGGCAGCCAAAACCATTCAAGAGCACAGCATGGTGTTCAAGGGAAAGCAGGCGAATCCCGCCGTGTTTGACGCCTACCTTTTGATGGCCCGCGCCCAGATGCTGATGGGTCTTGATGCGCCGGCGTCTGAAGCCCTGAGTAACGTTGCGCGCTTGAGCACCAATCCCGAACAGCAGGTTGAGGCCGAGCTCGAGCGGGCGGAACTGCTCGCTCGCCAGGGCAATTCGGCCCTCGCGGAGCCGCTTATGTTTGAGTTGGAGCGCAAGGGGGTCCCCAAAAAGTGGCTGTACCAGGTTGACCGAGTTCGCGGGCGGATGGCGATCGCCGAGCAAGATTGGGTCGGAGCGGCCGATGCGATGGGCCGCGCAGCGGCGAAGGCGCCGCGCGCCCATCAACGGGCACGCTATGCTTTTTTGGCTGGACAGCTCTATGAGCGTGGCCTCGAGCCCGAACGAGCTCGCCGCATGTACGAGGCGTGTTTGAAGGCTCAGCCTGCCAGTTATGCGATGCTTTTGGAGGCTCAGCTGCGCCGCAGCATGAACGGAGGCGGAATGAGCCCCGCCAAACTGTACAAGGAGCTGCGGGAGCTGCTGCGGGAGCCCAAGAATGCCGATTTTGCCGACCGAATCTATTTTTCATTGGGTGATCTGGCCCTTCAGTGGGACGATCGCGATGAGGCCTACGCGTACTTTCAGCGGTCGTTTGCCGCCGGCAAGCCGGAACGTCCTTTAGTTCAAGGCCTGGCCTACGCGCGCCACGGCGCCCTCGCGTTGGAGCGACGGGCCTACGAGCGCGCTCAGGTGGATTTTGATTCAGCTTCAGCATTGCTCCCCAAGTCGTACGTGGGTCGCGATGGTTTTGTGAAGAAGGCACAAACGCTTTCAGTACTTGTCGAAGCGCTCAATCGGGCACAGCTGGCGGATTCGTTAGTGCTTCTTGCGGGGCGCGATCCCGCAGCAGTGCGTGTGATGGTCGAGAAGTACGTAGCTGGGTTGCGCAAGGCAGACCAAGAGGCGGCCGAGCGGGCACGACGAGAGGAGGAGCTTGCGGAGCTCCGCGCGTCGAGCGCGGAATTGGACGCTGCGGCGCCCTCGGCCGGCGCGGGAACCGCCGCCGGCTGGGCCGTATACGCCCCGGCGCTGCGCGCCAAGGGCGCCGCGGCATTCCGCCAGCGATTCGGAGAACGTCCCAACGTCGACAACTGGCGGCTCCGCTCGCGTTCCAGCCAGTGGTTCGCGGCGACTGCTGCGGCTAAGGATGGCGAACAAAATGATCAGGCCGAACAGACTGGCCAGGATGGCAAACCAGAAGCACCTAAAACTCCCTCGGTCGACCCCCGCTACGACGTCGAGGCCTACCTGAGCCAGGTTCCGTTTCAAGCCGGCGCCCGCGATAGCGTGCGAGATGCCGCCTGTACCGCTTGGTCGGAGGTTGCGGCTGCCTACCGCGATGGAATGCAGGACCCGCAAGAAGCCATCAAAGCCTACCGTCGTGCTTTGAGCAACTGTCCTTCGAGCGCTGACGCACCCCGATGGCTCTATGGCGTGTACCGCCTCCACCTAGTTGCCAACGAGGCACTTCAGGCAGAATCCGCCAAAAAAGAACTCCTCGAGCGCTACCCCGACAGTGAAGCGGCAACCCTCATTCAAGGAAAAGCCCTAAAGAGCCTAGAAGTTGCACCGAACGCCACCCCAGCCTTTTTGGCATTGCATGCAGCGGTCGACCAACGCTCCTGGAAGGAGGCGCTCAAAATCCATCAAGCCCAGGATTGGTCCGCCGCCGAGAGCCCCCAAGCGGACTTTTTAAAAGCGATGGCTCTCGGCGGTCGCGATGGCCGAAATGCCTATTCGGATGCGCTTCGAGCCCTTATTGCGGCCCATCCGAGCACGCCGCAGGCCGCTCAAGCGCAGACCTACTTGACGGCGCTCGCCGAAGGCTCCGACATTGACGCAGGTCCTGTAGATAACGGACCCTACCAGGTGGCGCCCAAAGCCCCGCACCAAATACTTATACTTTTTCCGACGGGTTTTGACGCCAACGCGGTCCGCAATGCCCTGGCGCGGATCCACTCGACGGATTTTGCGGACAAGCCGCTGGGAGTGCGCACGCTTCCGTGGGATGAAGACAGCCAATTGATTTTGGTGGATGGATTCGCATCTGCCGCCGAAGCCCTTTCGTACCGGGACAAGGTTCGGGTGCACCCCGAACTCCGCACGAGAATACCCATTGATCGAACGCGGTACTGGCCCGTAACTGTGGCGAATTTTTCGCACCTTTACCGGTCCAAAGACGAATCAACCTACCGCGCCTTTGTCCAACGCAACTACGGAACTCCATGATGAACCCAGTTAAACGCACCTCAGATTCCGCCCACGAACACAACCGCATCGTTGAAGGAGCGGTCTTCGAAGGCAGCATTCAATCACCTGTCGACATTCGCGTGGACGGATTTATTAAGGGTAATGTTCGCATTCAGGGCAAGCTCGTAGTGGGCCCCACAGGCTCAGTAGAGGGTGAAGTGGTGGCAGCTGAGGCGAGCATCGCCGGCAAGCTTCGCGGAAGTCTGGAGGTCAAAGGCCTCACCACGTTGGCCCAAACGGCTCAGGTTCAAGCCGAACTCTACACCGGTCAAATCAGCATTGAGGCCGGAGCCCAGTTTTCTGGCAACTGCCACATGGGCCCCAAAGAACCGATTTCGAAGCCGATCAACCCCGCTGCGACAGCCCCCACGGCCGCACCCGCTGCGCCCAAGGTGGTCGCTTCGTAATCGAACGGCTTCGCCACCATGTCGCCCAAGCCCAATTACGGATTTGCCCTTGGGCTTGTGGGTCAGATGCTTGCTACAATACTCCTAGGAGCACTTGTGGGTGCGTGGATTGACCCTTCTGAACCCCCTCGAATGGGTCAAATTTGGGGCTCGCTTGCAGGAACCGTGGTAGCAACCCTTCTGGCCATTATTCAAGCAAAAAAGAACGAATAGCAATGAAGCAGTTTATGCTCCAGCTTACCGCGGCGTATGCCGCACTTGCCGCGATTTCGGCAATGGCATTGACCGCTTGGGGAATCCCTTGGTACGGCCTGGGATATCTTTGGATTTCAGTGAGCGGAATTACCGTGTTTTTCTTTGCGTTTGCCTTCGAGCGCAAGCGTCCAAAAACCTTTATCTGGGTCATTCTTGGGGGCGGAATGCTCCGCATGCTGCTCGGTGTGGCCACCGTCGTACTCCCGTTGAGCATGCGCCAACCTGAAGGATATAAGGCTTATGCACTGCAGTTTGCGGCAATTTTTATCCTTGCTCAAGCCGTTGAAACGTGGTTTGCCGTTCAGCGTGTAAACCGCCTGTGATAAACCCCCTTTTCGGACTATCTTTGCCGCGCAATTCGGGACAGATGGGACTAGGACGCTTTTTTACTCTTTTAACGGCAGTCATTTTGCCGATGGGCAGCATGGTTGCCTCAGAAGAAGTTGGGCATAGTGAACATGTGAGCACCTCTGTAGAGCATGCCGAGGTCGAGGCGCACGCTCCGAACGAGGAGGCCTTCAACCCCAACGAAATGATCATGCACCACATCGCGGACAGCCACGGCTGGCACATCCTCGATTGGAACGGACACGCGGTGAGCATCCCCCTGCCCGTAATTCTTTGGACTAATGAAGGCTTGGTGATGTTTTCGTCTTCGGAATTCCACCACGACATCGAAGGCCATCATGTAGTGAATGCGGGAGGACAGCAGTTTGTCAACAAGCACGAGAAAATATACTACGCAGGGACTGAAGAGAAGCCAATGGACTTTTCCATCACCAAAAATGTACTTGCACTCTTGGTGGGTGCAGCCCTTCTGTTGCTCATCTTCTTTTCTGCGGCTCGCTTTTACGCCAAAAACACCAACAAGGCTCCGCGCGGGTTGGCAAGCTTTGTAGAGCCCCTCATTCTCTTCGTTCGCGACGATATTGCGCGCGGCGCGATTCCTGAAAAGCACTTGAACCGCTTTGTGCCGTACTTGCTGACCCTGTTCTTCTTCATTTGGGTGAACAACCTCCTCGGATTGGTGCCGTTCTTCCCCGGGGGCGCCAACTTGACGGGCAACATCGCCGTGACGCTTGTTTTGGCAGCGTTCACGTTGGTCATCACCAACATCAACGGAACCAAGGACTACTGGATGCACATCGTGTGGATGCCAGGGGTGCCCACGGCGCTGAAGCCCATTTTGGCGCTCATCGAGCTCATCGGCGTGTTTACCAAACCGTTCTCTCTGATGATTCGTCTTTTTGCCAACATTACCGCCGGCCACATTCTGGTTCTGTCGCTGGTTTCGTTGATCTTCATTTTTGAGTCAGTATGGATTTCTCCGGGGTCCATCATTTTGACCCTGTTCATTTCGACTTTGGAACTCCTGGTTGCTGCGCTTCAGGCCTATGTGTTTACTATGCTCACTGCAATGTCTTTTGGCGCTGCGGTTGAAGAGCACCACCACGACGACCACGCGCACGCCGACGGACACCATTAACGTTTTCATTTTTATTCATCGTTTCACTTCAAATACCCCCTAAACAATGACTGGTAGTATCGCTGCAATCGGAGCTGGCCTCGCAGTAATCGGTGTAGGTCTTGGCATTGGCCGCATCGGCGGACAAGCTATGGACGCCATCGCACGTCAGCCGGAAGCTTCGGGCAAGATCCAAACCGCCATGCTGATCTCTGCAGCCTTCATCGAAGGTGTGGGTCTCTTTGGCGTCGTGGTTTCGCTCCTTAAGTAATCGTCTACGCGGTCGAGGTTCAGCGCTCCTTCTGGAGCGCTGGACCTTCGGCCGTGAAACGAACTTTTAACACACATTAACGCATGGATTTAGTAACTCCGGGCTTAGGCCTCATAGTTTGGACGACCCTTGTCTTCCTCATTTTGGTGTTCTTGCTGGGCAAATTCGCCTGGAAGCCTATTCTTAGTGCGGTGCAAGCCCGCGAAGAGGCAATCGATCAAGCGTTGAAGCAAGCCGAATCTGCTCGTGCAGAGATGGGCAAGCTGCAAGCGTCGAACGAGCAACTCCTCAAGCAAGCGCGCGAGGAGCGAGAGGCCATCGTAAAAGAGGGCCGCGCCATGCGCGATGCTATGGTTGCCGAGGCCAAGGAATCCGCTTCAGTCGAAGCCGCGAAAATCCTGGAGTCTGCGCGCACCCAAATTCACCAAGAAAAAATGGCCGCCGTTACGGAACTCAAGAACCAAGTTGCGCAACTGGCCGTGGATATGGCTGAGAAAATTTTGCGTGCCGAGTTGGCCCAGCCCGAGGTGGCTAAGGCGAACATCGATCGCGACCTCAAAGACCTCAACCTGAACTAAGATGAGCCTGTCGTCTCCCCGCTACGCCAAAGCTTTGCTCGACCTTTCTGAGGAGCGCGCGCTGTCGTCTGCTGTTGCAGGAGACATGGTGTTTGTCCGCGAGGCACTCGCTTCAAGTCGCGAACTACAGGTGTTCCTTTCGAGCCCGGTAGTAAAGCCATACCAGAAGAAAAAAGTCCTGTCTCAGGTTTTTGCTGGTTTGAGCGAGCTGAGCCAGAAGTTTATCACACTTGTCGTTGACCATGGTCGCGAGGGGCTTCTCTCGCAGATCGCGGTGAACTACCTGGAGGCCTACCGTCGCCGCCTCGGAACGGTTTCGGCCAAAGTCTCTTCAGCCGTAGCGCTGAGTGCCGCACAGCGCGCTCAGATCGAAGCAGCCATTTTGGCTTCTGGAGCCAAGTCGGTAGAGATTACCGAAGAAGTAAACCCTGACCTCATTGGGGGTCTTGTCGTTCGCGTGGGCGACAAGCAAATTGATACGAGCATCGCGCAGTCGCTGCGCAGCCTGGACCGCTCGTTCCAAAAGAATTTATATATCGCTGATTTCTAATTATTCGAATCATGGCAGACGTCAAACCCGCCGAAATTTCTGCGATTCTTCGCCAGCAGCTTTCGGGCTTTACCTCTGAAGCAGAGCTTCAAGAAGTTGGAACCGTACTTCAAGTAGGTGACGGTATCGCCCGTGCCTACGGTCTTCAAAATGCCCAGTCGGGTGAACTCGTTGAATTTGAGAGCGGCCTTCGCGGCATCGTACTCAACCTCGAAGAAGACAACGTAGGTATCGTACTCCTCGGTGCCGCAGAGGGCATCAAAGAAGGGTCTACAGTGAAGCGGACCGGCGTTATCGCCTCCATCAATGTGGGCGAAGGAATGGTGGGCCGTGTGGTCGACACCCTCGGTACTCCGATTGACGGAAAGGGTCCGATCGAAGGCGAGCGTTTTGAGATGCCCCTTGAGCGCAAGGCTCCGGGTGTAATCTACCGCCAACCCGTTAATGAGCCACTTCAAACGGGTATCAAGGCCATTGACGCCATGATTCCCGTAGGTCGTGGACAGCGTGAGTTGATCATCGGTGACCGCCAAACAGGTAAGACGACCGTAGCGATTGACACGATCATCAACCAAAGAGAATTCTACGACAAGGGTGAGCCCGTGTACTGTATCTACGTGGCCATCGGCCAAAAGGGATCTACCGTTGCTGCTTTGGCGAAGACCCTTGAAGACAAGGGAGCTATGGCCTACACGACGATTGTGGCGGCAAACGCGGCAGACCCCGCCCCGATGCAGTTCTACGCACCATTCGCCGGTGCTGCCATTGGCGAATACTTCCGCGACACTGGTCGCCCCGCATTGATCATTTACGATGACCTTTCGAAGCAGGCTGTGGCCTACCGCGAGGTATCGCTTCTGCTCCGCCGTCCTCCGGGCCGCGAAGCCTACCCTGGTGACGTATTCTACCTGCACAGCCGCCTTCTGGAGCGCGCAGCTAAGGTCATCAAGGACGACGCCATCGCTTCACAGATGAACGACCTCCCCGTGTCGCTTAAGGGCAAGGTAAAAGGTGGCGGATCGCTCACTGCGCTTCCGATCATCGAGACGCAAGCGGGTGACGTATCGGCCTACATTCCGACCAACGTGATTTCGATCACGGACGGCCAGATCTTCTTGGAGGCGGACCTCTTCAACTCGGGCGTACGCCCTGCCATTAACGTAGGTATTTCGGTATCTCGCGTAGGTGGATCGGCGCAAATCAAGCCGATGAAGAAGGTTGCCGGAACCTTGAAGCTCGACCAAGCTCAGTACCGCGAGCTTGAGGCCTTTGCGAAGTTCGGTTCCGACCTCGACGCCGCCACAATGAACGTCATCAATAAGGGTCGCCGTAACGTGGAGATTCTGAAGCAGTCGGTGAACTCACCGATGAGCGTGGAGAAGCAAGTTGCCATCATTTACATCGGAACCAAGGGCATGCTCAACAGCGTTCCGGTGAATAAAATCAAGGCATTTGAAGTCGCATTCATCGAGTACATGGAGGCCAAGCACCGCAACATTTTGGACGCCATTCGCGGCGGAGCCTGGGGCGATGCAGAAATTGGCGCCATCGAGGCAGCAGCAAAAGAAATCATTCCGGCCTACGCCAACTAATTTCTGAACGATGGCGAACCTCAAGGAACTCCGCAACCGTATTTCGTCGGTATCGAGCACGATGCAGATCACGTCGGCCATGAAAATGGTTTCGGCGGCGAAGCTGAAGCGCTCACAGGATGCCATTGTGCAAATGCGCCCGTATGCGGAAAAACTTGGTGTGCTCATGGCCAACGTCAGCGCTACGCTTGATGCAACGGAGAATCCGTTCATTGCTAAGCGCCCGCTGCAGCGCGTACTCGTGGTACCTATGACCGCAAACCGCGGTCTTTGTGGCGCATTCAACTCGTCAGTGCTGAAGCGCACCAAGCTGGTGCTGGAGCGTTATGAAGCCCAAGGAGTTACCGTCGATCTGTTTGCCGTAGGCAAGAAAGGCCGCGACCAGCTAAGCAAGCTCAACACCTTGGCAGGTAGCGACATTGACGCGGTGGCCAATGTGACGTTTGAGGCGGCGCGCAGCATTGCCCAAAACGCCATGGATGCGTTCATCGACGGAACCTACGACGAGGTGGTGATTGTGTACAACCAATTCAAGAATGCGGCAGTGCAGATGATTCGCGAAGAGGTTGTACTCCCGATTCAGGTTCCGAATGTGTCTGCTGCTGGAGACTACCTCTATGAGCCAAATAAAGAGGACTTACTGTTGAATTTGATTCCGACCCATATTCACATTCAGTTCTTTAAGGCGATGCTTGATTCGCAGGCTTCAGAGCATGGTGCGCGGATGACCGCGATGCACAAGGCTACCGACAACGCGAAGAGCATGCGTGATGGGCTGAAGTTGGACTACAACAAGGCCCGACAAGCGGCGATCACCAACGAGATTCTCGAAATTGTAGGCGGAGCCGAAGCCCTCAACGGCTAAGCACTTCCTGCTGTTTTGTGTTTTTTTCAGGCCCCACTGGGGCCTGTTTTTTTGCTCCCGAAGCATCAACGGCACATGGCGATCTGCGAATTATCTTGGCCGGATGAACACTGTACTCCGTTCCGCACTATTGGTCGCCGCGTTGGCGACGTTCGGCCCTCAGGTAGCCGCTCAGTCTAAGTCTAAGAAGGGCAAGGCGCCGGTGAGTGCCCCGGCTCCGTCCGATAAAAAAGTGACGATTGCCTCAAAGCTCAAAACCACGGTCGCGTACGATGGCCTTATGAAGGTCTACCAAGACACCGTAGATGGCAAACTGTATCTCAAGCTGAGCACAGACCAACTCAACCGCGAGTTCATATACTGGAGCTATGCAGAGAATGGTGTGGCGAGTGTCGGATTTAACCGCGGATCGTTCCGTGCCAACGAGGTGTTTGTGATCCGCCGCTACTTCGATCAAATTCAATTCGAAACTCAAAATACAGGCTACTATTTTGATCCTTCGTCAGCATTGAGTAAGTCGGCAGAAGCAAACATTAGCCCCGCCGTGCTTCTCAGCGAGAAAATTGTGGCAGAGGATCCGACTAAAGGCGAAGTCTTGATTGAGGCGACGGGATTGTTTTTGGGCGAGGCACTTGATCGCATCAAAGGTCCTTCGCAGCCCGGCAGTCGTGAATTTGGCCTAGGATCATTGAGCAAGACCAAGTCGCGCGTGGCAAAAGTTCGGGCATACCCTGAAAACACCGACGTGGTTGTAGACCTTGTGTACGACAATCCGAATGGTGTCGGTGGAGGCCCCGACGTGACCGACGCCCGCTACGTGACCGTTCGCTTGCAGCACAGCATTTTGGCGATGCCCTCGGCGGAATTTGTTCCGCGTCGCGATGACCCCCGCGTGGGCTACTTCGGCCAGCAGATCAATGATATGACGAGCCCTAAGGCAGCCAACTACCGCGACGTGATCAATCGCTGGAACCTGGTTAAGAAAGACCCCGAGGCCGCAGTCAGTGAGCCAGTAAAACCCATTACCTGGTGGATTGAGAACACGACACCGCTTGAGTTTCGCCCCATCATCCAGCGCGCTGGAGAGGCCTGGAACGAGGCCTTTGAGCAGGCCGGTTTTAAGAATGCCATTGTGGTTAAGGTTCAGTCCGACACGGCAACTTGGGATGCCGGCGACGTGCGCTACAACGTGCTGCGCTGGACCTCGAGCCCCTTTCCGCCCTTTGGTGGATACGGTCCGAGCTTCACCAACCCGCGCACGGGCGAAATCCTCGGAGCCGACATTATGCTCGAGTACGTATTTGTGGCAAATCGCCTGAAGCAAGCAGCTCTATATAACAACCTCGGATTAGTGGACGCTTTGGCGCCCGACGAGCACGTGGCGGAGGGCCACGACCACGCGGCATGCCAGGCGGGTCAGTACCTGCAGCAATCTACACTATTTGGCATGCACGCCCTCGCGGCCCAAGGTGCGTCAGAGGAGCAAAAGCTGAGCTACCTCGAAGAGTCTCTGTTTTACCTGATTCTGCACGAAATGGGCCACACCTTTGGCCTGAATCACAACATGAAGGCCTCGCAACTGCACCTGCCTAAAGACCTTCACAACCGAGAGCTTACCGAGCGCGTGGGTCTCGTCGGTTCGGTAATGGACTACCCCGCGGTCAACATCAGCGTTGACCCCGCCAAGCAAGGCCAGTATTTTACGACCAAGCCCGGTCCCTACGACTTGTGGGCCATCAACTACGGCTACAGTCCGTCATTGTCTGATGCGGACGCCGAAGAGGCCCGCCTTCAGCAAATTTTGGCTCGCAGCACTGAGCCCGCGCTCACCTTTGGCAACGACGCCGACGACATGCGTTCGCCGGGTAAGGCCATCGACCCGCGCGTGAATGTCAACGACATGTCGGGCGATGCCATCACCTACAGTGTTGAGCGCTTTCAGCTCGTCAATAAACTCTACGGAACCCTACTTAGCAACTACCGTCAAGACGGCCAGAGCTACCAAGAGCTTGTGCAGGCCTACTCGATTTTAGGTGGAGAAATGAATAACGCCGCTGCTGCCGTAAGCCGCTACATCGGAGGGGTTTATGTAGAGCGCGGGTACAATGGACAGCCGGGAGCTAAGGATCCGTTCACCCCCGTTTCGTTGGCGGATCAGAAGCGAGCTATGAATGCGTTGCGCACCTACCTGTTTGCGCCCAACGCATTTGATGCGGCGGCTCCTGTGTGGAAGTACCTGCAGCAGCAGCGCCGCGGATTCGGATTCTTCAGCCAGACCGAGGACCCCAAAATCCATGATCGCAGCCTCGCAATGCAGCGCAACGTACTCTCACACGTGCTGCACCCCTCAGTGATGAAGCGTCTGACGGATGCGAAGCTCTACGGAAACCAGTACAGTGTTGCGGCGATGACTACCGACCTCACTGACGCCGTTTTTGCAGCGGACTGGACTACGTCAGTGAATGGATTCCGCCAGAATCTTCAGCTTGATTATGTGGATCGCTTGATTGACATTGCGGGATTGGGCGAAAAAGAGGCCCCTGGATTTGACCGACCGTCGCAGTCGGCAGCGTTGGCCCAAATTCAGCGCATCCGTCAGCTGGTGCGAAGCAACCCAGGCATAGATGCCGAAACCAAAGCCCACCGCGCGCATTTGGCCCTAAAATTGGATAAGGCCCTGGACTAAGTCCTACGAGCCATGCGAATTACCTTACGCGTCCGAATCTTCATCGCCATGTTTATGCTGGTGGTGCTGGGTTTTGGCGCCACAGGTATTGTCAGCTTTTTGCACTTCAAAGCTGAAGAGGTAGAATACCGCCGTGAGCGCCTGAAGCGCAAGGAGCAAGCTATGGAGGCGCACGTTGCGCACGAGCTGCAGCGCGCGCTGGGGTCCGACATCAGTGAGTCCGACTTGTTGGCGGTCCTTCACGAGGAACTCTGCTCGATTAGTGCCATCCACCAGATGGATGTGGCGCTGTATACCATGGGAGGGGAATTGCTTTTGTCTTCGAATATGACATTGGTCGACGACGGGGTGCTTCCCTCGCGTCTTCCTGAATTGGTCCACAGCAGGCGAAACCAAATTTTGAGCATTGCGAATTCGGAGCAATCAGATGAAGAAATGCTTTTGTACACTGCCGAGCTTGAAGATGCTTCAGGCCTTCCGGTTGCGCTCATGGTGGTTCCGTACCATTCAAAATTGGAGCTGCCGCTTGAAGACATGGCGTTTTTTAGGGCGCTCGCGTGGCTCCACCTAGTTCTCTTCGTTGCGGCGACGTACTTCGCCTACCTATTGTCCCGGAGCATTACCCAGGGGCTGGATGCCGTGGGCAATGCCATGAAGGGCAATCCCGAAAATGGCTCGAGTAATCCGCGGCCCGTCGCGTGGAAGTCCAAGGATGAAATTGGACAACTTGTGGACTCGTACAACCGAATGGTGCACGAAACGCATGAAAATGCAAAGGCACTTGCGCTGGCCGAAAAAGAGAATGCGTGGCGCGAAATGGCGCAGCAAGTGGCACACGAAATCAAGAATCCATTGACGCCCATGCGCTTGATGACCCAGCTTCATGCGAGCAAAGCCAAGAGCCTCACTCCCGAAGAGGTCAAGGAGTATGCCGAGGCCATGCTTGCTCAGATTGACGCGATGTCTGCAGTAGCAGGAGACTTTAGTGAGCTCGCTAAAATCACCACGGGGGTGCTTCGCCCAGTGGATTTGACGGTGGTGCTTCGGCGCGTTCAGCTGGCTTATCCGGGCCTTGAATTGGCTGTTCCGCATGGGGACTGGGTGGTTCGCGGAACCGAAGATTCGCTTCTCAGGGTGTTCAATAACCTTCTGAACAATGCGCTCGACGCCGTGCCCGATGGCCGGACTCCTTCGCTGGCCCTTACCGTTCGCGACGACGAGGGCGCCGTGTTGATTTCAGTGAGAGACAACGGTGGAGGAATCGATTCCGCCCGATGGGAAGCCATTTTTGAACCGCATTTTACGACCAAGTCCACAGGTTCTGGCCTTGGGTTGGCGATGGTCAAGTCCATCGTGTCCGGAATGGGTGGTCGAGTGTGGATCGAATCCTCAGACGGTAAGGGAACTGAAGTTATGCTTCGGGTTCCGCGCGCTGAATCTGCATGATTTGCTGTGTGCCCCCGAACCGTTCGGGGCGAAGAGTGCTTTGATAGCCCCGCGGAATCAGCTGGGCCCAGTCCTCTTTGCTGAAGTACACGCTGGCGTAGGATTCGGGCTTCAATTGGTCTTCGAGTTCGGGGAGCGCGGATTCTTCAGTGGTGGCATAGGTGCGCGTGGCTGGCACAAAGTCGTGAAGGGTAACGAGCAGCGCTCCGCCGGGCGTGAGGAGTTCGCACAATCGGCGCAGTTCGGCGCGCGCCACATCCATGTGCAAGTGCGTAAACACAGAACCGGCGACAATAAGGTCTGCGGATTGGCCATTCCAAGGCTGGGCACCCCATTGGGCTTGCTGAAAGGACATTGCAGCGGCTTTGGGGTCATAGACCCAGCGCTGTGCGGTGGGGAATTCTAATGCCAAAAACCGTCCGACACGGCCATACCCCCCCCCGAAGTCCAAAATGCTTGTGGCGGCGGGCGCCGTGCGTTTGGCCACCTGGGTGAGCTCGCGGCCCGTGCTAAAGTACTCGGTGATGGCGCGGGTCCAGGCTCCGCCCGAAGCGCTCAGGGGGTAGCGAAACATGGCGTCAGCGCGGTGAATCGCCGTGGACACGCCGTCAAGCCCCTCGGGCAACCACGGAAGGGTCAGCGTCTCAGGCAGGTGCTGCTGCTGCACGGCCGCCAATGCGTCCACGCGGCGGCGCAGGACGTCAAGGGCGTCGCGGTTTTCGCCGATGCCCGACTTGTTTTGAAACCAACGTTGAAGGCGCTTGAGCACAGAAAGTATCTTTGGAACGGCCAAAGTACGCCATCTCTCCAACCCAACACGAAGTATTATGTCTAGTGTACGCCTCGAAGTCCGCGACCGCGTTGCCTTTTTAACGATTGACCGCCCTGAAGCGTTAAACGCATTAAACGCTCCCACGATTCAGGCGCTGCACGAGCAAGTGGTGGCGTTGGACGCCAACGATGATGTTCGGGTGGTTGTTTTGACGGGCGCGGGCCCCAAAAGCTTTGTGGCGGGCGCCGACATTGCAGAGTTTGCGGGCTACAGCCCTGAGGAGGGCAAAGCCCTTGCACAGCGCGGCCACGAGTTGCTCTTTAACCGGATCGCACAGGCCCGCAAGCCGTACATCGCGGCGGTTAATGGTTTTGCGTTAGGTGGAGGCCTTGAGCTCGCCATGGCCTGCCACGTGCGCCTGGCGTCTTCTTCGGCCCGAATGGGCTTGCCTGAGGCTTCGCTTGGGGTGATTCCGGGCTACGGCGGAACCCAACGCCTTGTGCAGCTCGTCGGCAAAGGACGTGCGCTCGAGATGATGTTCAGCGCGAGCATGATCGACGCTGCTAAGGCAGAAACATGGGGCCTTGTCAACGCGGTCCACGAGCCCGACCAGCTCCTCGAAGCCGCCGAAGCGATGGCCCGTCAGTTTATCAAGGCCTCAGGAGATGCCCAGACCGCCATTATTCGGACGGCGAATGCCGCTACCGAGGGCGGGCCGGGGTTTGCTGCCGAGATCGAAGAGTTTGGAGCCCGCTTTGCGACTGCAGAATTTACCGAAGGCACCACTGCTTTTCTCGAAAAACGCAAACCAAGTTTTTGAGTATGCGTTGGGTAGCGTCTTTGTGCTAAATTGACGCCACCTAAACGCAATGAACATGTCTTTTCTCGTGATCGAACATGCCGTCTACTCATTCGGTACCACCGGATGGTGGGGCGGAATCGCCATTTTTGCGGCCTACGCTGCGATCGTATTTGGAGCGGCCCGAACCTGGAAGGGCGAAGAGCTCCGAATTTTTGAGCGCTGGTGGGGCTACGCCCTTGCGGCACTTCTCTTGGCGAAGCATCTGTTTTTGTACCGAGAAGGCCTGTGGAACGTCCACGACAACCTCGAAATTCACCTCTGCGGATTCAGTCGGATTTTGAGCATTTTGCTCTTGGCTTTTGGCGCGCGCTGGGCCTTTTACCCCCTGTTTTTTTGGGGGATCGTCGGTGGATTTCACAGCGTGCTCACCCCTGAACTCACGAGTGGCGACACTCCGTTTATGTACGCCGAATACTATATCGTGCACGGCGGAATCATCATTATCCCCCTCTACTTCGTCTTTGCGCGCGGCTTTATGGTCGGCAAGTGGACCTGGGCAAAGGTTCTTGGTATCAACGTGCTGTTGATGGCGCCCGTGGGCTTGATCAACTACCTCGTGGACGCCAACTACATGTTCTTGTGCCAGCGCCCCATGGTGGACAACCCCTTCATCATGGGCGATTGGCCATTCTACATTGTCGGATTCGTGGCTGCTGGAGCGCTGCACTACGGCGTACTCACCCTGCTCTTCTGGAAGCGGATTAACAAAGCCGCCTAATGGGAGATTGGGATATGGTCGTAGTCGAAGTCGGCGGGCCAATTTGGTGGGCCGGCTACGGTATCCTCGCCTTATTTTTTCTAGTTTTTTTCACTGTGGCGCCCCGAGCGGGCCACCCCAAGTTTGCCCAGTGGGAGAAGATTTTAGGATGGACCATTCTCGCCAACCAGTCGTGGTACTGGTGGATGGCCTTGGCCGACGGAACCTTCAACGTCCGCGAGTCGCTACCCCTTCACATGTGTAGCTTTAGCCAGTTTTTGCTCTTTGCGCACCTGGTGCTCAAGCAAAAATGGGCCTTGCCGCTCGTTGCGTTTTGGGGTCCTTTGGGCGGAATCCAAGCCTTCCTCACCCCCGCGCTCGAATCGTCGACCACCATTGGTTATGTCACCCAGTTTTACACTGCCCATTCGTCGGTGGTGGTGATTCCGCTCTACCTCATTATTCGAGGGGGAGAGCGACTGCCGCGCGCTCTCTTTTGGCGCGTCATCGGCATCACCAACTTGGTCGGATTCGCGATGATGGCGGTTAATGCCGCACTCGGATCAAATTACTGGTACGTGAACCAGCCTCCCCCGGTGGACCACCCGCTGGTGCAGGGCGCTTGGCCGTACTACCTCATCGGAATCGAGGGGGCCGTCATCGCCCTTTTTGCGGGCCTGTTTATGCTTCTTAGAGGTTATCGAGAAGCCGCAGCGCCTCACGCCGGCTAAGTCCGCTCAGTTCCGGGTGAGCATCGACCCACTGCCGTACCCATCTGGGGTTCGTCTTTCCGTAGTCGCGCAGTGCCCAGCCGATTGCCTTGCGGTGGAAAAACTCCGCGGAGCGCGTGTGCGCACACAGCGCCTCATCGAGCCGTTCCGTGTGCGTTGTGCTGCGAAACCCCAATTGGCAAATTATCGCCGTACGGTTTAACCATAGATTTTCGTGGTACACCCACCGTTGGACGGTGGGCCAAACCTCCTCGGGGTGCCGCTGAAGCAGAACCCCAACACCGTGCACCGCAATGGTGTCGACACTGTCCCACCAACTCTTGGTGGTGATCCAGGACTCCAGTGAGGCCAGGGCTTCGTTCGGAGCCCAGTACTTGGATTCAGCTTTGAGCAGGTCGCAGGCAAGGTACTGTGCCTCTCGGAAGGGCTGTGTCCACAGTTCATTAATGTATGGAATGGCGTTCGATTTTCGGGGACGGTTCTCCCAATGGCGGCGTTGAATTTCAGAGCGCAAGGGTTTCGGAACACCTAAAAATTCGAAGTGGTCCTTCATGTAGGCGGCCATGTTCCGGGCGAGGTTGGCGTTTTCTGCGCGAAGTAGGTCGGAATAAGTCTCCGACGTCCAGGAACTTGCAAGCGGCAACTCGGAATTAGTCATTTCTTAATGTTTATTATGCGGGCTGTGCGTAGTTTTGCGTGATGCGCAGGCTAATGTTATTTCTGATTGTGCTTTGGTCGTACGAAATGTCCGCCCAAAGCTACTTTAGTTCGAATGCTGCTGCGCAGAAGCTCGAAACGCACCAAACCAGGCTGAGTGAATTGCATTTAAAGTTGCTATCTCGCGAAACCCCCAAAGGCGGTTTTGAAGCACAGTGGAAGAAAGTGTACAATGAAACACTCAATCTAGAAGGAATCTTGGCATGCGCTGATTCTGAGTGGTACTATAACCAATTCGAACCTCAATTCTACCGCACGCACGAATCTTCGGGCTCAGATCCTGAAGATTTTTTCAATGAGCTCACGCGCTTGGTCGCGCTCACGTCGTACAAGTATGAGGTGATTGTTGCGGAGTATGAGGGTAAGGGCTGTGCGTCGGACGGCGTCCGCCGAGCTGTTCGTGAGGGCAGGGCAGCCCATGAACGACTGCGCCCGGCACTCAAGGGCATCGCAGAGGGGAATCGTTAATCAAGCCACGTATCAGCAAGGGCGACACGGTCCTCGGCGGTGAGGCCAACTTGCGTCACTCGCTCTCCAAACGACAGGCCTACTTCACGGCAGTACGAAAGCATCCGCTCTTGTACGAAGAGCTCCTGATTTTCTACAGTGTTCATTTACAGGCTTTTTATGTTCGCAAACAAAGCAAGTGGATTTATGTAGCCCGGCGGATAATCTTGTGTTAACACCTGGTAAACGAGCACGTTAGGCTCCAAAAGTCACAAACAGCAAGTTGATATCCCCGGCGAGGCTATTGTGGCAAATAATTCCCGAACTTTCGGCATGCGTTGCTTCATTGCATTTTTAGTGTTGGCTTTCGCGGGCACTGCACGTGCTCAATGCTCCGTTGATGTCGTGCGCGACAGCCTTTATGGCTGCGCGGGGGACAGTGTGACGCTTGAGGCGATTGGTTCGGGTCCGTTTGCGTGGAGCCCGTCGGCGAGCGTTTCGTGCGACACGTGTGCGACAACAAGGGCGCGCATTGGTTCCGCGGCCACGGCGATTACGGTTTCCACGCAGATGGGGGCTACGGTTCCGGCAGTAAATGGCAATTTTAGCCTCGGAAACACGGGCTTTACTTCACAGTACACCAACAACCAGTTCTCGATTTGGAATGAGGGTACCTACGCCGTCGGGCCCAACCCGAATGCCGTTCATGCGAACTTTGGAACGTGGGGCGATCACACGACCGGCACGGGCAACTACATGATTGTCAACGGATCGGTACTCCCGAACCGCACCATTTGGCAGCAAACCGTGACTTTTCCTGGCGGAGCCCAAGTGACCATGTCGTACTGGGTCCTCAGCTTGGCTCTGCCCCCAGGAAGCCTCAGGGTGATGGTCAACGGAGCCCAGGCGGGCACAGCCCAAGCTGCCCCTTCTAGCATCGGAACCTGGAGTTTGCGCACCCAGACCTTTACGGCGCCAGCAAATGGCGTGTGCATCATTGCGCTCCAGGCGGTGACGACGGCAGGCTCTGGAAACGATTTTGGTCTTGACGACATCAGTTTCTCGTACGCCTGTACGGCGAGCAAGCCGGTGTGGCTGGTTCCGAATCCAAAGCCCAATGCACTGGCGTGGGTCAACCGCACCAGTGGATGTGAACCGCTCTGTGTGACATGGCACGACGTCAGCAATGTTCCCGGGGGATCGGTGACGGCTCGACTATGGGATTTTGGCGACGGGACTACAGACACGGCAAAGGATCCAGAACATTGCTACGCGGTTCCGGGCACGTACCAGGCGACCCTCACGGTGTGGTCCGATTCGGGGTGTGTGGCCACCGTGACTACGCTGCCGGCCGTGACAGCACATCCGCAGCCGGTGGTGGATGCGTTTTGGTCTGTTCCCGGCGGAACCTGGTCGCGCGACACCAATTTGCTCTTACCCTACGACAACGCGACCCTTGCGCTCACCGTAGGCCTGGACTCCTCGATCAGTCCTTGGACGTTGACTCCAGGTGCGTCCATGTGGGTGGACTGGGGCGACGGTCCGCGTGAGGTTCGGGGATTTGGCGGTTCTGGCCCGCCCCAACTTGCGTTCAGCCACACCTTTGCGCCCCAAATTCGCTACGAGATTTGCGTTGGCCTTCAAACGAGTCAAGGCTGTGCAGACACGCTTTGCTTTACCGTGCTGGGCAGTCCGGGCATGGAACTTCCGAATGTGTTTAGCCCGAATGCAGATGGTCGAAACGACCAGTGGGCTCCGAAGTACACGGCCGTCGATTGGGCTGAGTGGGAAGTGCGCAACCGCAACGGAGCGCTAATGGCGACTGGAACTCGACCCGAGGACTTCTGGGACGGAACCTACCATGGTCGCCCAGCGGCAGATGGCGTGTACTTTGTGATCGCCAAGGCCAAGAATGTCAATGTGGTAGATCCGGTGGTGCTGACTACGGCGCTGCACTTAGTGCGTTAACTAAACCCTGAGGAGTTCGGCGATTCCGTGAAGTCCCTTGTAGCTTCGGGTCGCAGGTGACATCGTTGAAAGACTGGCGGTGATCAGCGTGCGTTCTTCATCGGAGAGTTCATTCCAGGGTGTCATTGAAACCCGTACGCTGAATCCGGCCCACGATTCGCCAAGTGCGTGAATGACTTGGAATTCTGTGCGAAAGTACAGCTCGCTTAATGCTGAGACTGCTGGCCGGGGGTTGCCCGGATGCTGGCTCAGCGAAGGCAAAGAGGTAAGAGTCCATACGCCGCGTTCAAACATGGCTCCGGGTCGCGACATGGCGGCACTAATGCCTCCGCTGGCCTCGCGAAGGGCATCACCGTCAGCTACTGGGGCATGAACGGTCGCAAAGTCGAGCCCAAGCTTCGCTGTTGGACGAAATCCGCTCGGAAAGGCAAATGCGATGGCCTTGAGCACGCCGCGGTGCAGAAGGGCTAGGTCTTCGGTGCACGATAGTGCGAGATCCTCAAGGCCAGCTCCAGGGTGGCCAAGATGCGCGGCCAAAAGCCTGAGTCCTTCGGTTGCATCGCCCGTAGCCCCGATGAGGTCGGCGCCCAACGATCCGTGAAATTCAGCCAGCTTCGCAGCGCGCAGCTCGGCGGTAGGAGCACCGATGCTCAGCGCAGCGGACGAGCGCGCGAGGTCGGTGCCAACGGTGAATGGGACGCGAACAAGGTCCATGCCGACGCTAGTCGAGCAGTACGACGCGCTGGCTCGCGCTTCCAGATGCAGAAGTTGCGCGAAGCACATAGGCACCTGAAGGGAGTCCTGCGGTCGGCAGCTCCCTTTCTCCAGAGCGCACAATGCGACCATTCATGTCCATAAGTTCTACGCGGTCTATCGGTGCGGAACTAGAACAGTGCAGCACGCTTCCGCGTGGGGTTGGGTTGGGAGCCACGTCCACAGAAAACGGGGCAAACTCCGCCACGAGAAGTTGGCTGGCGTCAATCACCTGAAGTGTCCAACCGGAACCAGTTTTGAATACCAAAAAGCCCGTGCTGTCGATTGTGAGCGAATCACAGTGTGTGTCGGTGCACGAAAATCCATTAGAGGTCAATGATGACATCGTCAAACATACGTAGTAGGTACCCGATGCGCTATAAAAGTGGCTGGGGTAGGCTCCGGTCGCGGTTCCGCCGTCGCCAAAGTCCCAGCCGTACGTGGTAGAGGTGGTGGCCGCGGGTCCAGCGTACGCGCTTGACGAAGCGTTCACTAAGTACACCATTCCGGCGTTCGCTTGGTTTGAATCTGGGTAAAACGACGCAGTGCAGGTGAGTGTGGTTCCGCCCCCACTGCCATTGGCGCAAAGCACAAACGGGCTGTTGATCGCCAAAACCGGACCTGTGTTTGGGCTGTAGTTGAAGGTGTTGGAGAGCGAAGTACCGTTGCAGTCAATTGTAGAAACGACTACGCTTCCCATCAGTCCAGGCAACATCAAGGAGTCACCAAAGTATCCAGATGTTGACGTCGTGTAGGTGTTGGTAAATGCGATTCCGGCGGTTCCGGGGGTAGGGGCCGCCGTGACGGTGACGGGATGGTTTACCACGGGAACACCAGCGGAATCCGTTACGAGTCCATACAACAGACCTACAGGGCTTTGGGCTTGCGCTATCAAACTAGCTGCGCCTAGAATTAGTGTAAAAAGGTGCTTCATGCCGCAAACCTACGCCACCTCGGTGGGGTCAGCAACTAAGCTTTTTAATCTTTGGGTAGTAGATGTAACTGGTTTAGCACTAAAATTGCATGAATTCTGCGTTAGGCAAACTTTATTCGTGCAATTTCTCAGTCAAGTACTCCCGTACGTCCGTACCGCAAGCTTTGTATTGGGGGTGGGCATTACAGTTCGTGGATTCGCACAGGCTCCGGCGCCCACTGAGGACACCCTCGATTTACGCGAAGTGGTGATTTCTGCGGCTCGCTGGAAGCAAACTGCCGAACATATTCCGTCTCAAGTCGCAGTTGTGCTTCCGAAGCTTATTGCGCAATTTCAGCCCCAAACGGCTGCGGATTTACTCAGTCTGACGGGTAAAGTGTTCATTCAAAAAAGCCAGCAGGGCGGTGGAAGCCCCATGATTCGGGGCTTTGCTACCAACCGACTTATTTATTCGGTGGACGGAGTGCGAATGAACACCGCCATCTTTCGCGCCGGAAACATTCAGAACGTCATCAACCTCGATCCTTATGCGATGGACCGCACTGAAGTGGTGTTTGGTCCGGCGAGCGTCATGTACGGCAGCGACGCCATCGGGGGCGTCATGAGTTTCACTACCCTTCAACCGGTGGTCGGAACCAAAGGCGTGCACGGCAGCGCCCAAGCCCGCTACTCGTCGGCCAACAGCGAGCAAACAGGACATATTGACCTTCAGTACGGCGGACCCAAGTGGGCGGGAATCACCAGCCTGAGCCGTTGGGACTTTGACCACCTACGCCAAGGCAGCCGGGGCCCGCGGGACTACATTAAGGCTCGGTACGTGGACGTGACACCAAATGGTGATGTAGTCCGCATTCAGAGTGATTCCCTACTTCAGATTCCGACGGGGTATACCCAACAGAATTTGATGCAAAAGTTTGTCTTCGTGCCCGCCGCAGGTTGGGAACTGCAGTACGGCCTGCACTATTCGGCGACCTCTGATTACGGTCGCTACGACCGCCACAATCGGGTCCGCAACGGGTTGCCCCGCTATGCGGAGTGGAACTACGGGCCGCAGCGCTGGACCATGCACAATATGTCGCTCCGGCGCGAAGCAAAAAAGCGGTTTGCCGATTTGTGGACGCTTCGCGTGGCCGCGCAGCGATTCGAGGAGTCGCGCATCGATCGCGCCTTGAATGCAACAGATCGCATGACGCAATCCGAACGCGTGGGGGCATATTCAGTCAATTGGGATGCCACGAAAGAATGGAATGCTACGCATACCTTTTTTTACGGAGTCGAGGGCGTGTGGAATTCTGTGAACTCGGATGGCGTGGTAGAAGACGTACTCAGCGGTCTTCAGTCGGTAACCCATTCGCGCTATCCCCAGTCGACCTGGTATTCGGTCGGAATCTATGCCACCGAAGCGTGGGCGGTCACGCCTAAGACCACCATCACGAGTGGACTTCGCGCCAATGCTGTGGGGCTGGACGCCGACTTCTCGCAGAATCTAGATTTTTTCCCGCTTCCGTTTGGCACGGCTCAGGTTCGTGATGCCGCGGTTACCGGTAGCTTTGGTGCAACCTACCGCCCCACCGCGGATTGGATCATCAAGGCGAATCTCGGGACCGCCTTTCGCGCCCCCAACGTAGACGATCTCGGAAAGATTTTTGATTCGTCGCCGGGCATGGTGGTGGTTCCGAACGACAACCTCAAGTCGGAATACGCGTACAACGTCGACGTGGACGTCGCGAAGTTGTTCGGAACCTGGTTCAAAGTCGATGTGGCGGCTTACGCAACCCTGCTCGAGAACGCGTTAGTCCGTCGTCCTTTTGTGTTGGACGGGTACGACAGCATCATGTACGGCGGAGAAATGAGCCGCGTAGAGGCCGTTCAAAACGCCGCGATCGCCCGAGTAGTGGGTGCCTATTTCGGCATGGAAGCACGCCTTAGCAAGACATGGTCTACAAAGTTTTCGTACAACGTGCAGCGCGGGGTCGAAGAACTAGATAATGGGGATCTCAGCCCCTCACGCCATGCGGCACCTGCATTTGGTTTGGCTCGCTTGACCTACCAAAAAGGGAAGTTCCGCGTGGACCTCACCTCGCAGGTTCAGGCGGCCCGCAGCAACGATGAGTTGGCCTGGGAAGAGCGTGCTAAGACCGAGATGTATGCGCTTGATTCCGAAGGAAACGCCTACAGCCCTGCATGGTACACGCTCAACGCACGCGCCAGCGTGGAACTCAAGCAGGGAGTGATCCTGAACTTAGGCCTTGAGAACATCACTGACCAGCGCTACCGGCCCTACAGTTCGGGAATTTCGGGGGCTGGCCGAAACGCGGTGGTCGCAGTGGCCGCGAGGTTTTAGTGCGCGCTAAGCGCCGGCTTAATTCGCTCGCCGATGAGCTGGATGCTGCGAAGCAGTTTTTCGCGCGGAAGTTCCGCATTGTCCATCTGAAAGGTTACGCGGTCTATGCCGCCAAGGGCCGCAGCGTGACGCAGAATCTTTTCACCGACTTCGTCGGGGTCACCGACGAGCAGAGCGCCCGTCGGGCCATTCTGGGCATCAAAGCGCTCGCGCGACACGGGCGGCCAACCGCGTTCGCGGCCAATGCGGGTAAACGTCTTGGCGTAGCCGGGGAAGTAGTCGTTAATGGCCTCTTCGCGGCTCGGAGCCACGTAGCCCAGCGAATGCAGCCCCACCTTGAGCTTTTCGGGGGCGTGCCCCGCTTGGGCTCCTGCGGCCCGGTATAGGTCGACAGCGCGGCGAAAGCGGTGGGTTTCGCCCCCGATCACGGCCACCATGAGCGGCAGCCCGAGTAGGCCAGCGCGCACAAACGACTCTGGGGTTCCGCCCACCCCGACCCAGATCGGAATTTCGGCTTGCAGCGGGCGGGGATAGACGGCCTGATCATTCAATGCCGGACGGAATTTGCCCGACCAAGTCACGCGCTCCTCAGCGCGAAGCTTCAGGAGCAACTCCAGTTTTTCGGCGAACAGCGCGTCGTAGTCGTTGAAGTCCAGGCCAAATAACGGGAATGACTCGGTGAAGGATCCGCGCCCAACGACCATTTCAGCGCGGCCCTTGCTTACGAGGTCCAGCGTGGCGAACTGCTGAAATACCCGCACGGGGTCAGCAGCGCTCAGCACCGTCACCGCGCTGGTCAACTTGATGCGCTGGGTGCGCGCAGCAGCTGCAGCAAGAATGACCGAGGGAGCGGAATCCAAAAATTCCGCTCGGTGGTGTTCGCCGACGCCAAATACGTCAAGGCCGACGCGGTCGGCCGTTTCAATGCGTTCGAGGAGGTGCTGAATCGCCTCTACGGGTTGTTCGTGCTCGCGCGAGGCGAAGCTGTCGATTCCAAGTTCCATGGGCTGAATGCTAAAGCGTGGGGTGAATTCGTTCGAGGACTCCCTTACGTTGTACAATGTTTTTATAGTCCCATTGGATGCTGCGGGCTTTTTGAATCCACCGCATGAGGTCGTCGAGTTCAACTTCACTCACCTGATTATAAAACACAGAAGCATCTTTGAATTTGCCGTCGCGCACGTCGAGTTGCGGCTCGTCAAAGTCGGCTCCGCTCCAAAACATCAAGCGCAGACCCTTTTTTTGGCTGCTAATGCCCACAATCGGATTTCCGTCGAGAAACCAAACCGGGTGCCGGTGCCAAATCTTGAATGTGGCCTCAGTAAGCTCTTGAGCAATAGCGTTGAAGAGTAGGTCACTTATGGCCTGATGAGACTCGCTTAAGTTGAGGCGGTATTGTGCGAAATCCGGATTCATTGAAATGCCGCAAATTGAAGATCAAGCCTCAGATTTTCGTAACGCGTTGGACGAACAAGCGTTCGTTGCATTGAATGCGTGCCATGTAGACACCTGCGGGAAGCTGTGTGGCATCAATGGTGGCAGAGGGGTTGCCTTCAGCGACTCCTAGCATTTTGCCGTGCAAATCATAAAGTTCTACACGCACTGGATCTTGTGCCGCTGCGCTAAAGGTCCATTGGTCCCTTGTGGGGTTCGGAGTGACCTTCAGAGCATTGAATGATTCTGCCTCATCGGTATTCAATGGAATCGCCGCATACTTCACGTCGTCAAAAAAGAAGGTAGAGAGGGCAGAACCGTTTCCGACACTCGTGCTGCCCGCAGTGAAGTCAAACAAAAACACGAGAGAAGGCATGTCACTCAGCGATCCGGCAAAGTCAAAAGACAATGTTTCCCAATCCCCCGTTTTCGTGGTTTGAACACTTCGCTCAACGCCCCAAAAAGGTTTCTCGGTTTTGAGGGTGACGTTGGTTCCGATTGGAGCCGAGGTCCAGACCTTCATGGTAAGTACGGTGTGGGTCGCAAAGTTGATATTGTTGCTAAACGTGATTTTGCTTCCGCCAAATGGGGCACCGCGGTAGCGAATGAGCTTGGCCACCGTAGCGCTAGTGTTTCCAGTATTTTGATGCGGATTGGCCACCACTGTTACGAATGCGCTTTCAAAGTCAAAGAAGTGGTCGGTGGTGGCATCCGACTCAAAGGTGAGGGGCATGCCGGGCAGCGGTGTCGCGATGGGACCTGCGATTTGTTGAATATTGTCCACATAAAAAGTGGCTCCGCCCCCCGGCGTAAAGGGTTGGGGCATAATGACTAAATGGCCACTTCCATTGCTCGCGGGGATTCCAAAATCAAACAACAGCGTTTCCCATGTTCCTGATACAGTGGTAACTGCGTCAACTTCTGCGGTATACGGGCCTTCGAGTTTGATCTTTATGATCGTGCCCACCGGCTGGGTCGTAAACACGTCCATAGACAAGATGCTGGTTGAGGCCGCTGAAAAGTTGAGCGATGACATTCCCACAATTTTTCCTCCGGCCCATTGGTCGGCGGTCAGCTTGACAATTTTACCGACGTTAGCGCTGCTGTTGCCCTCACCGCTTGGATTCGAAACAATGGTGAAGGTCGCACCATCATAGCCCTGCATTCCTGCAACAGGCGATTCGAAATCGATGGGCAGGGTTTGGGCCATAGCGCCAATGGCGGTGAACGCAAAGAACGGAGCAAGGAGCTTGAACATTCGAGATAAATTGAGCGCGTGCCGCACGAAAGTGAGACGGCGCAGATGAATACAGTGGCGCTACCGCCATTAATTCGCCAAGGTACGGGTTTAGATTTTCATAAAAGCACACCAGGATGAAGCGTTTAGGTGCGCGTCTGATCGGTATTCCTATTTTTGAAACCATGTATCGATCTGCCACTGCCGTGTTCGTTTTGTTGTTTATTGGTGCAGCGCCAATGTGGGCGCAATCGTGGATTCCTCTGAAGCCATCTGTGGCCCAGCCCGAGTGGGAGCAACTGCTTTGGGTGCAGCCCTGGTCGGCAGTTGACGCGGCCTCTGTGGTGCAGGTTCAGCAGACCTACGAACAGTTTCAAAAGAATAATCCCGATGCGGCAACGACCTATGCCGACCGGTATTTGAGAGCGTGGGTGCGGCACAATCGGGTGTGGACCCCGCTGTCAGAATCCGCGGGCCACGTAGGCGAGCCCGAAGGCCTCGGATCCTGGACGCCCATCGGCCCAACCTATGTACGCGACGGGCTCAATGCCCCTTCGGGCGAACACGCCAACATCTATACCCTTGCGCTGGCTGGGGGAAGTGTTCTTTACGCCGGCACAGAGCCCGGTCAAGTGTACCGCTCTGTCGACCAAGGCTTGAGCTGGACGCTAACCGCTTTGAATGTTCCTTTTTCGGGCGGAATTCAAGCGTTGGCCGGCAATCCACTTGACGGTCAAGGGCTATATGCGGCGACCTACGAGGCCATCTACCGTTCGGTGGACGGTGGGGCGACATGGACGGCAGTTCGTCAGGCGTCAGGCTTGAACCCCAACGAGTTGATCGTGGCCGCCCACGACACCAACCTCATCTATGCCGCCACGCAAACGGGGTTGCTTCGAAGCGCGAATCGCGGGGCGACATGGACAACGGTGCTCGCGCAACCGACCTACGACGTGAAATTCATGCCGGGCGGAACCCCGGGCCGCAGCGTCTATGCACTCGCGGGTTCAGGCCAAGAGCGTGCGGTATTTTACACTTCGCGCAACCATGGCATCGGATTTACGGCGTCCACGAATGGCTGGTACCAAAGCAGCCACCCCAGCCGTGCGGATCTTGGTGGGCGCATCGCGGTCACTCCTGCGGACACCAACCGCGTCTATGCCTACCTCATCGGGGACTCCAAGCCGGGGGACAACGGATTCATCGGAATCTACCGTTCCATTGACCGGGGCACCACGTGGACATTGCCTCGGGGCACAACGGGGGCACCGTACGGCGCTGCTACGCCCAATACCGCGATTGGCGCTCCGGGATGGACGTACCACCAGGGGTTTTACAATTGCGCGTTAGCAGTTCATCCGGCCAATCCTGACGAGCTGCTTATTGGGGGGCTAAGCCTGTGGAAGTCCACTGACGGAGGCGCCACAGCCGTCGCCATGGCAGGTTATGCCGCAGACAGCGTCCGAATGCACGTGGACATGCAAGATTTTCGTGTTTTTCCTAACCCGTCTGGAGGCGTAACCACTTGGATTTCAACCGACGGAGGAATTTACGAAAGCACAGATTTTGTGCAGTCACAGCCTGTCGTGCGCATGGTTGGAATCCAGGCCACCGAATTTTGGGCCTTGGGTCAGGCGTGGAACGAAGACGTGCTGGTCGCCGGGGCCTACCACAACGGCGTGCTTGCCCGTCGTGAGGCCTATCCACAAGGCATGTTTATGCAACTCGGCGGAGGCGAGCCGCCATCGGGCTACGCCGATCCAATGACGGACGGCCGCGTATACAGTGCTGAAATTGGCGGCGTGCAGCTCCCGACTGCGCCCAGTTCGAGTACGCCTCCGCAGTACTTCAGCTTTACGGTGTTTCCCAATGAGTCGTACTGGCCGTCAGAGGCGAGTACCATGGTCTTTGACCCGAGGTCGCCGAGTGAGATGTTGGTCGGAATCGACCACAAACTCATGCGGTCCGCCGACGGGGGCCAAAGCTATCAAGTGCTTAAAACGTTTGGAACGGATGCTACACGCAAGCTAGGCATGGTAGTTCAGGGCTTTCAACAGCCCGAGGTGCTTTATGTAGTTCAGCGGCAATCCTGGTCCCCTGTAGTGCTTCACCGAAGCCTCGATAGTGGCGCCACATGGACGCAAATTACCCTTCCGTCCGGGATAGGAAGCCGTATGGTGCTCGCACTAGACCCTGTTCAGGCGATGCACGTGGTCGCCGCATTCCCTGACGCCCCCAACGGCCAAAAGGTGTACCGGTCCATGAATGGGGGCCAGCAGTGGATGCCCTGGAATTCCCCCGAACTCAATAACCATGAACTCCGATCCGTGGTACGGCTGCATGGCGCTCAATCCGCATGGGTGGTGGGCACGAACCATGATGTGTTCGTGCGATTCGACACGAGTTCTGCTTGGATTGCGGCGGGTCAAGGCTTGCCGCACCCCATTCAAACCCGGGATATGGCAGTGCACTACGGATTGGGCAAACTTCGCATTGCGACCTATGGACGCGGAATGTGGGAGTGCGACCTTCCAAGCCCCATCGTACAGCCATTGGCTCAGCCCATGGTTTCGAAGCGGGCCCAATGGCGAATTGGGTGCACGCCCGACTCGGTGCGCTTTGCCAGTAGAAGCATCGCGTTGAGGGCGGGAACCTCGTTCGCATGGCGCTTCCCTGGCGGGGTTCCTTCGACATCCACGGCGCTCCAGCCCTCGGTATTTTACGCCCAGCCAGGAGCCTACACGGCCTGGCTTCGAGTCACCCACCAAGGAGCGGTGGATTCCGCCGCGGTTTCGTTCACCATTTCGGCGCCCACGGGATCTCTGAGCCTTGCGGACTTCGAGGGCAGCATCTTTCCGGACCCCTATCTGTGGACTCAAAGTGAGCCGGGCGGAACCGAGTGGAGCCGCGCTGAGTGGACTGCGGGCAATCATGCTGCGCGGGCCGACAACTATACCCACGACGCTCAGGGCGCGGTGAGCGACCTCGTCTTCAGCGTGGATCGGGCATCGTCACCCGAACTACTCCGCTACCACTACGCCTATGCGCCTTATGGGTTTCCGTATTCCGATACGCTGGTGGTTCTAGTCAGCCCAAACTGCGACCTGTCTGCCCCATTGTGGGCCGATACGTTGGGCGGAACCCGACTTCAAACCGCAGCTTCCATGACCAACGGAATGTTTGTGCCGTCCAATTCGTCAGACTGGCGCCAGGATTCGGTTTCATTCACGAGCCCGCTCCTTCAGGCGGCGTTTCAAACGCATCCCCGACTTTATGTCGGATTCCGAAACATCGGTCGGTGGGGCCAAGCCCTTTATTTAGACAGTTTGGAATTGGTTCGGAACCTATCGATGCCCGAGTCGCGCGCGGCTTCCGCAGTGGAATGGGTGCCGAACCCCGTTTCTGCGGGAAGCGTAGTGCGTAGCCGACCCCCGCTGCCTCAAGCTGTCTTGGTAGAATGGTTTACGCCCTCTGGCAAGCGAATGGGGATCTCAGAGGTGGGCCCGAATGGCGATGTGCGCATTCCTTCGGCGGCACGCGGGGTGCTTCTCTGGCGCGCCGTGGCCGACGATCGCGCTTGGGCTGGGTCGTTGGTGGTGCTTTAAAACTTAGTGGTCTCGCCCCTTTTGAAGTAGTGTTTCAAAAGCTTCGTCCCACGACGGCACGGATTCCGCCTCGGTTCCATAGGATTTGCCGGTGGCGATTTTTGGAAATGCCTTCATTGCCTTGAGGTGGGTTTCGCTGCGCAAGTAGTCAAGCATGGCTTCGCGGCTCGACCAGGCAGTGAGCGTGCACTGGTAGTTTTTGATGCGTCGAACTTCACAAAATAGATTGCCTTTGGCCTGCTGGGCCTGGCGAAATGAGGGAATGGCCAGTGACCAAAATCGAATGGTTCCGACAATCCCCTTGGGACGGAGGCCGGTGATGGAGATGTACATAAGTTCAGACGCGGATTAAAACAGATCCCTCAATAGGAGAGCGACAAACACGAGGCCGCCCACGATTAGTTCGGCGCGGTACTTGGCTAAAAGAGGCTTCATGAGGTGAAGTTAGGGCCGGGCAGATTAATGATGAAATGGCCTCCTTTCTAATAATTCATGACCATTGTTTGTTCATGAGGTCTCCAATTAACGACGTTAAACACTGAACGTCACTTTCGATTGTTCCGCGCATGTAGTCGCGGTAAACCCCTTCGTTGTCAGCTGGGCTTAAATTAACGTCATATCCCTTTTGAAGCGCGAGCTCTCGAATAAACTCTCTTTGAGCGCGTCCGTTCCCTTCTCTAAATGGGTGAAAGTAATTGACGTGGTCCAAAAGAACGGCTAATTGATGTGCAATAGTATGTTGATCGCTAGAGTCTAATTTCATAAACTGCGCGACCAGGGAGTCGATATATTGGATTGCTGTGGCAAAGGCGGAGGTTGGAATAAATTGCCGCTTATCCTTCTTGATTTCCACCGTTCGAGGCTGACCGGCCCATGCATAGACATCTTGGAACAAGTGAAAGTGAATATCAAATAACCCCTGCGTTGAATTTATGTGGAGCGGGTGATGCCGCAATTCGCGAAGTCTTTTAGATACGGTAACACTCTCAAAAAATTGAAGATCCTCAGCACGTACAATTCCAAGGAGGTTACGCAGAATTCCAGTCTCTGGGTCGATGTATGCACTAGACTGATCGAGGTACGTATACCCGTCAGACATAGGCTTTAGACTTCGTAATGAAGACAAGCTCTTGAAGGCTGAGTTCTCCAAGAATGTAGTCCCGAATGAGCGATATAGACTTGGCTGTAGGGATGAAACCTTCGAACATGTTACTACCTATTGCGTGCGCTGTTTCCTCAAGAACCGTAAGATTAGGAAAGACCACACCTTGTATGCTGCAGTTTTCACGGTCAATCACTAGCGCTTGGTACATGTAAATTCTTTGAAGCATGAAGGTACAAAAACCGAGGGATTGCCAACGGGCCCGACGAAGGAATACCAACGAAGATTTTACCTCCATCTGGTTCGAGAGGCGAGCTTTTATTTGCGATTTCGTAATTTGAACGCTTCAACAAATAAATGATCTTCAACCCTTGCAGCGGATTAAACACTCTTAACCACCTAACAATCAACAAAAAACCCCACCATCACTGGCGGGGTTTGTGGGGCTCCTCCTGCTGGACTTGAACCAGCGACCCTCTGATTAACAGTCAGATGCTCTAACCAACTGAGCTAAGGAGGAATTTCCTGTAAAAAGGGCTGCAATAATACGACGCGCCAGCCATCCAAGCAAGAGCCGATGGCCGGTATCTTTGCCAGCAAAACCTACAAATCATGAGTGTACTGGTAATTGGCACGGTTGCCTACGACGGACTAGAGACCCCATTCGGGGTTCGCGAACGAATCCTTGGCGGATCTGCCACCTACATTGGCCTGAGTGCGAGCTACTTGACCAAACCTGTACACCTGGTTTCGGTGGTTGGAGAAGACTTTGAGCAAGCTCACATCGACATGCTCAACCGCCACAACGTTCGCACCGAGGGACTTGAAGTAATGGCCGGCCAAAAGACGTTTTTCTGGAAGGGCAAGTACCACCTGGACATGAACAGCCGCGATACGTTGGACACCCAGCTCAACGTACTTGAGCATTTTAACCCAAAAGTTCCGGATTCCGCCAAAAATTGCGACGTGCTGATGCTCGGCAACCTGGTTCCGGCGATTCAGATGAGTGTGGTGGAACAGCTTCCGACCCGACCCAAGTTGGTGGTGATGGACACCATGAACCTGTGGATTGAAAACACGCCCGACGACCTGCGCAAAATGCTGACCAAGGTGGATGTGCTGACCGTGAACGACGAAGAAGCGCGCCAGCTCAGCGGCGAGCACAACCTTGTCAAGGCGGCCCGCGCCATCCGCGCAATGGGGCCCAAAATTCTCATCCTGAAAAAGGGCGAGCACGGCGCGTTGCTGTTCGGCGAGAATGATGAGATCTTCTTTGCTCCGGCGCTTCCGTTGGCCGACGTGGTTGACCCCACTGGTGCAGGCGACACGTTTGCGGGCGGATTTGTGGGCTACCTCGACAGCGTGGGCGACTACAGCTTCGACAGCATGAAGCGCGGACTCATGTACGCCGCGACCATGGCCAGCTTCTGTGTGGAAGCCTTTGGCCCCGAGCGCATGATGGATTTGACCGAGGAGGCCATTCGCGCCCGCCGTGCCGACTTCTCACAGCTGATTCAAGTAGGCTAAGCCGTGCGGGCCGACGTCTATTTGTGGGCGGTTCGGCTCTTTAAAACCCGCGCAACCGCTGCCGAGGCGCTGCGTTCGGGTCAGGTCAGCATCGGCGGAACCGAGATCAAAGCCAGCCGCGACGTCAAGCCGGGCGAAGTGCTGGTTTTGCGCTTCACCGGCTACACGCGAAGCTTTGAAATTTTAGGCCTCCCGCGCACGCGCGCGGGTGCAGCACTTGTTCAAAACTTGATGCGTGAAGTCACTCCGCCCGAAGAGGTTGAGAAGCGAGAACTCCTGGACTTATCCCGAAAACTTCAGCGAAATCAAGGTCTTGGACGCCCGACCAAGCGCGACCGACGTGACCTCGAAGATTGGATTTAACGTTAATTTAACGTTGATAACCAGTTAATTAAACAAACCAGTTACCGAGGTTTAACATGTTTTAAATGGATGTGGCGATTAACTTTGCCTTATCATCTATATAACTAAAACGCATGATGAACAAACTATTGACCCTTGCGAGTGTAGTTTTTGCCACGGCAACATCCTACGCTCAAAACGCTAGCGATACTTCGATGTACGACCAACTCGATGAGGTGGTAGTTACTTCTGGCGTGATCGACGTAGCAAAAAATCGTGAGACCCCAGTGGCGGTTTCGACGATTGCTCCAGCGGAGATTTCGCTGAAGATCGGAAACCTCGAGTTCCCCGAAATCATGAGCCGCACGCCAGGTGTGTACGCAACCCGTTCAGGTGGTGGTTACGGTGACTCGCGCATGAACCTCCGAGGATTCGACCAGCGCAACACCTCGTTCCTAATCAACGGTCAGCCTGTGAACGATATGGAAAACGGTTGGGTCTACTGGTCAAACTGGCAAGGCCTTACCGACGTAGCAAGCGGAATCCAGATCCAGCGCGGTTTGGGCGCTTCACGTCTTGCGGTGCCTTCAGTAGGAGGTACGGTTTCGATCTTTACGAAGGCCGCCGAGCTCAACAAGGGCGGATCGGTTTCGCAAATGGTAGGCAACAATGGCTACTTCAAGACTTCTGCAGTTGTCAATACTGGCAAGAGCAAGAGCGGATGGGCTTCTTCATTCCTTCTTTCTCGCTGGGTGGGTAACGGCTACGCCTACGGAACCGCAGGCGAAGGCTGGACCTACTTTGGCGCAGTCGGTTACGCCCCTAAAGGCTCGAAGCACGCCTTGAACCTTTCGTTCATCGGCGCCGGACAGTGGCACCACCAGCGCTCTTCATTTGTTTCGATTCGTGACTACATGAACTTCGGAACCGCTGCTAGTGACAGTATCAAAGGACTCTCTGCAGGTGACTTCAGTGGTGAAGCGCTTGATCGCCGCTGGAATTCTGATGCCGGTGAACTCGGAGGTGACGAGTGGAACATCCGCCGCAACTTCTACAACAAGCCCTTGGCTACGTTCAACTGGGATTGGAACATCAACAGCAACTGGAAGCTCAACACCTCTGTGTACGGTTCAGCCGGACGCGGAGGCGGTACCGGCTCACGCGGTGGCAACTTCCGCAATGCGGCCATCGACTACTTCCCATTCAACACGGACCTTACCCAGCACTACCTGGTTAACGGCCGCGGAACCCGCAACGAAGACGGTCAAATCGACTACGATGCCACGGTAGAGCAAAACCAGTCAACGACCAACCCGTACACCGGAGCAATTTCAGCGTTCCAGGGCCAATTGATCGGTTCAAATGGCTTCCGCGACAGCAACGTCAACCGTGCCATCATGATCCGTCGCGCTTCGATGAACTCACACGACTGGTACGGCGTGATTTCAAACCTCGAAGGCAAGATTGGCAAGCTTCGCACCTCGATTGGTGTGGACCTTCGCTCGTACAAGGGCTACCACTACCGCGTGCTTACCGACTTAATGGGCCTCGACGGCTACTACTCAACGGGTAACAAGAACTCGCTCGGAACCATCGTGAACACGACGGTGAACCCAACTCCGTTCAACCCCACAGGTATCGACGGTCCTAAGATTGACTACTTCAACAACGGTATCGTAGGATGGCAGGGCCTCAACGGCTTGGCTGAGTACGCTACGACCAAGTTGACCGCAGTCGTTCAGGTGGGTGTTTCAAACCAGGCCTTTCAGCGCGAAGACTTCTTCGATCAGCCCGACATGCCAATCTCTGAAGTTCAGAATCAACTCGGTGGCTACGTCAAGGGCGGTGCCAACTTCAACATCAACGAGCACATGAACGTGTTTGTAAACGCCGGCATGATTTCACGCCAGCCACAGTTTGACGCGGTGTTCCCCAACTTCGCCAACAAAATCAACCCAGACCTTCAGAACGAGAACATCAACTCTGTGGAATTGGGCTACGGCTACATCAAGAACAAGTTGACCGTGAACGTAAACGCATACGCTACTACGTGGGGTAACCGCTTCGTAACGGCTTCTTTGCTGAATGCTCAGGGCGACCAGGGGACGGCTCAGTTCCGCAACATCGACGTACAGCACAATGGTATTGAAGTTGAAGGAACCTACCGCGCTTCGCGCAAGCTCAAGCTTCAGGGAATGGTTTCAATGGGCGACTGGCGGTACACGAAGGACTTTACTTCAGAGCTCTTCGACGCCAACAACGTTTCAATCGGAACCGGTACCCTTTACATGGAAGGCGTGAAGGTTGGTAACGCAGCCCAGTTCACTTCTGCCCTAAACGCCGACTATCGCGTGGGTAAGCTGAACTTCGACCTCGGACTTCGCTACTTCGACAACTTGTACGCGGACTACAACATCCTCGACAACACGTTCAAGTCAGACAACAACTTAGGTGCGCTGAAGCTTCCTTCGTACATGCTCGTTGACCTCGGAGCCACTGCCCGCCTTGGCGAGAGCTGGAGCTTCCGCGTGAATATCAACAACCTGTTGGACGCCACCTACATTGCCGAGTCAATGACCAACATTCACGCGACCGAGACTTCGGCTACGTGGAACGGCATCGACGCGACGAACGCTGTATGGTTTGGTTTTGGCCGCACCTGGAACGCGTCACTCAAGTACGCTTTCTAAGGTCAAACGCCTAGAAATGAAGCGGCTCCCCTCGGGGAGCCGTTTTTTTTGCTCGAGAAATTTTTTGAAATCCGGTTATAACCGAACGGGTCCAGGGCAAGGCATCCGGGTATAACCGGATTTTACTTTTTTACACGAAGCGCAGCAGGGGGGCGCCCTTCTCAACCGCCTGTCCCGCCGTGACGAACACCTCGGCGACTTGGCCGGCGGCCGGGCTCTTGAGGTTGTTTTCCATCTTCATGGCCTCGAGCACGAGCAGGGTTTGACCTTGTTCGACCTCGGAACCTTCGGTGGCATCCACCCGCAGCACGAGGCCGGGCATCGGAGCCACTAGTACGTCAAGGCCTTTGGCGGTCGTGGCGGCCATTCCGAGCTCGTCGAGCAGGGCGTCGATGGGGCGAAGCGAGCGAACCTCGTGCACGTCTCCGTCGATCCACCATGCAGAACGCTTGGCGGCCGACTCGTACGAAACGAGAAAGGCGGTTTTGGTAACGGTTCCGCGCTGAATGCGATACTCACGGCCCTCAATATGCTGAATGGTCCAGCCCTCGAGGTCGTGGGGGAAGCTAAATTGCTGAAGTCCGACGTGGTGCGTACGCATGCCCTAAAAGTACGGCAGGCACGATGGTTGTACCTTTGCCGCCGCTATGTTGATTCAAATTTCGCAGTTCATTCTCGGACTCTCGCTGCTTGTGGTGCTCCACGAGCTGGGCCACTTTATTCCGGCCGTCGCCTTTCGCACCCGTGTCGAGAAGTTTTACCTTTTTTTCAACCCGTGGTTTTCGCTCTTTAAAACCAACATTCGCGGAACCGAAGTCGGAATCGGCTGGCTGCCCCTCGGCGGATACGTCAAGATTGCCGGCATGGTCGACGAGTCCATGGACACCGAAGGCCTGGCCGAAGAGCCCAAGCCCTACGAGTACCGCAGCAAGAAGCCCTGGCAGCGCCTCATCATCATTTTGGGCGGAGTCACCGTGAACTTCATCGTCGCGGTTGCCATTTATGCCGGTATGGGCGCCTACTACGGCGAAAAGTACGTGGATACGGCCGACCTCAAGGGCGGCGTGTGGGCCACCCCCGTCGCGCAGTCCATGGGAATGAAGTCGGGCGACGTTCCGGTCGCAGTGGGCGGACGCGAAATCGCGCGCTTCGACGAAGTCAGCGTCGAAATGCTGCTCGGTTCGGGGTCTAGCCTTACTGTGCTCCGCGATGGTGAGCGCGTGGATTTGCCCATTACCCAAGCGTTTGTGGCCAAGGCCATCGAAGAAAAGACCCCGTGGATGTTTCCGCGCGTGCCCTACGTCGTTAAAGAATTTGCGACCGGCAGCCCCGCCGAGAAGGCCGGAATGGCCAAGGGCGACGCCCTCGTGGCACTTAATGGAGAATCACTCACCTACTTTGACGAGTACCTCGAGCGGATTCCGGACCTGGCCGGCCAAGCAGTGACCATCACGGTGGACCGCGCCGGCGAGCGCGTCGACTTGCCCGTGACCGTGAGTGACGAAGGCAAAATCGGGGTCTACTACCAAGACAACTTGGCAGAGTTCTTCCCCGTGAAGACCGAGACCCACAATGGCCTTTCGGCGATTCCGTACGGATGGAACCGCGCCGTCTCAACCCTATCGTCGTACGCGCGCCAGATCAAGTTGATGTTTCAGCCCGAGACCGGAGCCTACAAAGAGGCCGGCGGATTCTTGACCATTTTGAAGCAGTACCCGAGCACCTGGGATTGGGAGCATTTTTGGGGCTTTACCGCCTTTTTGAGCCTCGCCCTCGCGTTTTTGAACGTGCTTCCGATTCCGGCTTTGGACGGAGGCCACGCCGTGTTCGCCATCATCGAGTGGGTCACCGGCCGCGCTCCGAGCACCCGCGTCATGGAGGTCGCCCAAATGATCGGATTTTTCTTGCTGCTGGCCCTGTTTGTGCTGGCGAACGGAAACGATTTGTTTAAGGCTTTGGGGCTTTAGCGCAGCGGAGCTGCGCGTAACTCGTTACTAGTTACTGGCTGCTGGTTTCCGGTTACTAGGAACAAGAAACCAGAAACGAGAAACCGCCGAATGCGCCTCCGGCGCTGGAGGCGAAGGCGTTAGCCCAATGCCACGTCCAGCGACATCATCACCGCGAATCCGGCGATAAATCCGAGGGTGGCGATGTCGGTGTACTTGTCGCGCTGGGTTTCAGGGATTACTTCTTCGACGACGACATAAATCATGGCTCCTGCCGCAAAGGCGAGGGCAAACGGAAGCACGGGCTGCATGTACATGACCGCGACGGCTCCGACCACGCCCGCGACAGGCTCGACGATGGCCGAGAGTTGTCCGAACCAAAAGCTGCGCAGGCGCGAAACGCCCTGGCGGCGCAGCGGGAAGGCGACTGCAATGCCTTCGGGGAAGTTTTGAAGGCCGATTCCGATGGCGAGGGCCACGGCGGCTCCGAGGGAAGCGCCGTCGATACCGGCCGCGTAGGCTCCGAATGCGACACCCACGGCCAAGCCCTCGGGGATGTTATGCAGCGTGATGGCGAGCACCAGGAGCGTCGTCGACTTCCAGTCGGTTTTGACGCCCTCGATTTCAGACGGGCCAAAGTTGATGTGCAAGTGCGGAACCAGTTTGTCAAGTCCGAACAAGAACAGCGCGCCCGCGAGGAATCCGAGGACCGGCGGAATCCAGGGGATGTAGCCCTGGGCCTCAGACATTTCGATGGAAGGAGCGAGGAGGCTCCAGTAGCTGGCGGCGATCATGACTCCGCCGGTGAATCCGAGCATTCCGTCGAGGACTTTGCGCGGAAGTTCCTTGAAGAGAAAGACGAGGGCGGCGCCCGAGGCGGTCACGAGCCACGTAAAGGTGGTCGCCAAGAACGCGAGCAGTACGGGGTGGTAGGAGCTTAACGTTTCAAGCATGAGAAATGGGTTTCTACGTTTAAAGGTACGTAAAGGGTTGAAGGGATTGGGTTTTTGGGATTTGTGGTCCCCGGCGACCGAGTGTCAGGCCATGGCGCACGGGATTTTGCCATAGGTTTGTGGTATGGTCGCCAAGGTTGATGCGGAATTTGTGCTCCCCGAGGGCAAGTCGGTCTTTTTCGCGAGCGATTTGCACTTGGGCGCGCCGAATGGGCAAGCGAGCGCGGAGCGCGAGCGCGCCTTCGTCTCCTGGATGGATTCCATCAAGCCCCGTGCGGCCGCACTTTATTTGGTCGGTGACGTCTTTGACTTTTGGTTCGAGTACCGCCAGGCTATTCCGAAGGGCTTTGCTCGACTTCAGGGCCGGCTTGCGGACTGGTCTGATTCCGGAATTCCGATCTATATGTTCACCGGCAACCACGACCTGTGGATGCGAGACTATTTTGTGCAAGAATTTGGTATTCAATTATTTTATGAACCTATTCGTCATGTTTGGGGCGGGAAACACCTGGTGATAGGCCACGGAGACGGGCTCGGTCCAGGCGACAACGGGTACAAGCTTTTGAAACGGGTGTTCACGTTTAAACCGTTTCAAACGCTCTTTCGCTGGCTGCACCCCGACCTTGGAATCGGCCTGGCTTCGTGGCTTTCGCGCGGAAGCCGCGCCCGCACCGGACACGAAGACTACGCGATGACCGATGTGACCCTCGAGGCCATTTACATCTGGGCGCTCGACCAGCACACGAAGTCACCAGCCGACTACTGGATTTTCGGCCACCGACACTTTCCAGTTGAGGCCACCTTTTCTGATGGCGCTGGAACCTACATCAACCTCGGCGACTGGATCAAGTGGCGAAGTTGGGGGGAGCTGAGCGGCTCCGGATTCGAGTTGCACCAATAAAAAGAAACCCCCGGCGCAAGCCGGGGGTTTTTCATTTTAAACGGTTCCGAAAAAGAAGAATTACTTCTTAGCGGAGGCGTAGCGCGACGCGACTTCGGTCCAGTTGATGACGTTGAAGAAGGCCGAAACGTAGTCGGGACGACGGTTTTGGTACTTGAGGTAGTACGCATGCTCCCACACGTCAAGGCCAAGGATTGGGGTTCCGGCGCAACCTACGCTGGGCATCATCGGGTTGTCTTGGTTGGCGGTCGAGCAGATTTCAAGCTTTCCGGCAGCATTCACGCAGAGCCATGCCCAGCCTGAACCGAAGCGGGTTGCGGCGGCCTTGGCGAAGGCTTCTTTGAAAGCGTCGAAGCTCCCGAAGGTGGTTGCGATGTCCGAAGCAAGGTCACCGCTGGGTTGACCTCCACCGTTGGGGCTCATCAGCGTCCAAAACATGCTGTGGTTGTAGTGACCTCCGCCGTTGTTGCGCACTGCTGGCACGTCACTGTGGTTTTTCATAAGGTCCTCAAGGCTCTTGCCAGCCATGGGGGTTCCTTCGACGGCCGCGTTGAGGTTGTTGATGTAGGCTTGGTGGTGCTTGCCGTGGTGAATTTCCATGGTCAAAGCGTCTACGTGCGGCTCAAGGGCGTTGTGTGCGTAGGGAAGGTTGGGGAGCGTAAACATTGGGTCGGGGTTATAGTCGTTTAAAACGGAATTCAGTAAAGTAGTAACGCAAAAATAGGGCCTAGGGTTGGCCCGGCGCGTTAACTTTAACCTCGATGGCCAGCACGAATTCGGAATCCGCCCGCATAGCGGTCTACAGCGCTTCGGCGGGGGCGGGTAAAACATTTCGTTTGGCGGTCGAGTACGGAGCCGCGGCGCTCGCGCGCCCCGACGATCCGGGCGCCTTTCGGCGCATTTTGGGCCTCACGTTCACCAACAAGGCCGCACACGAAATGAAGGACCGCGTGCTCCGCACGCTCCAAAAGGCGGTAGAACTCGACGACCCCTTTGCGGACCCCATTGCCAAAGAGATCGCGCTGCTGCTCGACATTGATGAAGCAGAACTTCGCCGCCGGGCCGCTGCGGTCCTGAGTGAAATGCTGCACGACTACGGGTCGGTTTCGCTCGGAACCCTCGACCAATTCACGCACCGCCTGGTGCGCACGTTTGCGATTGAATTGGGCCTCCCGAGCCAGTTTGAGGTGGAACTCGACGACGACTACCTGCTCGATTTGGCGGTCTACGAGCTGATGTCGGACCTCGGAACCGATTCCGCACTCACCCAACTGGTGCTTGATTTTGCGCGCGCCAACCTCGAAGACGACAAGCAGGCCGACGTGTTTGAAGCGCTTAAAGCGATGGCCAAGCACCTCAGCAAAGAGGCCTCGACCGATGCCGTGGCCGCTCTGCGCGGCTGGGATTTGGACCGCCACCGGCAGCTTCAGACCAATCTGCGCCAAAAGGCCACCGACCTGCGCGCCAGGATGCGGGCGGCGGCGCCTAAGCTGCTGAAGTTGCTGGCTAGCTTGCCCGCGGAGTCGGTTAACCGCGCTGACTGGTACGCGAGCTACTTCAAAAAGCTCCGCAAACCGGACGCGAAGTTGTGGGTTCCGGGGGCGCACGTGCGCAAGTCGCTGATGGGCGATCCGGTGGCGATTTTAAAGGTTGCGGCCCAAAAAGATTCCGCGCTACGGGACCAAGCCGAAGAGGTGGTGGCGCAGATGAAGACGCTGCTCGGCGACCCCCTCGAAACCGCGCTCGACGGAGTGGTGCTCGACCTGCTTCGCCGGCACGACCGCAGCGCCTCGGTGCTGAGTGAGCTGGCGCGACGCCTCGAGGACGTGCTCGTCCGCCTCAGGGTCCAGCCGATTTGGAAGTTTCAGCCGCTGATCCACCGCGAGCTGCGCGACCAGCCGACCAGCTACCTGTACGAACGCCTCGGTGAGCGCTACGCCCGCTTTTTGGTCGACGAAGCCCAGGACACCTCGCGCATGCAGTGGGCCAACCTCTGGCCGCTTATGGAGCACGCCCTGACCGGCCGCGAGCAGGGCGCCGGAGCCATGGTGGTGGGCGACGGCAAGCAGAGCATTTACCGCTGGCGCGGCTCAGACGCCGAGGAGTTTCTGGACCTCGTAGCGCGAGCGAAAACGGGCGACAGCCCGTCGGACGCGCTTCCGGGCCTCGAAGGCATGTCGGGCTTTGTGGCCATGGGCGACAACTGGCGCAGCCGGCACGGAATCGTCGCGTTTAACAACCGTTTGTACACGGGTTTGGCCGCCAAGCTCGGCCAGGACGACCACCGCACCGCGTACGCTGATTCGGCGCAGAATCCGCGCGGAGCCTCCGGCGGCTACGTACAGCTTCGCGCCATCGAGGCCGAAGACAAGTCCGAGTTTGATCCAGCCGTGCTCGACGCGCTGGTGGCCGACGTGCGGAGCCGGCGTGCCGCCGGCTGGTCCTGGGGCGACATGGCCGTGATCATGCGCCGCCGCGCCGAGGGCCGTATGGTTGCCGAGCGCTTCGCCGCCGAGGGAATCCCGATTTTGTCGTCGGAGCTGCTGGCAGTGACCGGTTCTGCCGCGGTTCAGGCCATGGCGGCCCTCTTTCGCTGGATGCTGCGCCCGGGCGAACCCGAGCGCGAATGGGACGTGCTGCGCGGCCTCCGCCGCGCCGGCGTGTGGCAGGTGGGCACTGAGGAATGGCTCTTGCTTGGCCAGTCGCGCCGCCGCGTACAGGACGCCCCCATTCCCGAGGATTTTGAGCCGGTGCTGCGCCGCATCATTCCGGATTGGAGCCCCGACGTCGCCTGGCGCCTCAGCCTTTACGAAATGGGCGCCTACACCGCCCGGGCTTTGGGATTCAACGACGACGCGGACGCCTTTGTCTTGCGCCTGCTCGACGCCATGCTCGACTTCTCGAAGCGCCAAGTCAACCGCCTCGAGGCCTTTATGGAGGAGTACGCCCGCCGGGCCCATATGTGGAGCGTGTCGGCTCCGGCGGGGGCGGACGCGGTTGAACTGCTCACCGTCCACAAGGCCAAGGGACTGGAGTACCCCATCGTCTTTTTCCCCTGGGCGCAGCTCGACAATCCGCGATTCGACCCGGTGTGGCTCGATCCGCGCGGGGTGCTCGGGCCGGATCTTGATTTGCCGCCGTCGGCGCTGGTTCCGCTCACCAAATTCAGCTCAAATGAGGGCTTGCTCGACGAGGTCGGGCAGCGCTGGCCCGCCTACGCCGAACGGGTGCGCGAAACCGCCGAGCGCGCCGCCTTTGACGACGCCAACTTGCTGTACGTGGCCACCACGCGGGCCGTCGACGAGCTTTGGGTCTACTTCGACCCCAAAAAGGGCTACGGAGGCTGGTGGCAGCAGCACGCCGAGGCCGAACTCGCCCAGGGCGAAGCCCGGCAGCTTGGTGAAAACCTTTGGGCCTGGGGCGCCATGCCGGCGCCTGAGGCCGCCGCGCCTGCGGCTCCGACCTGGGACCAAAGCATTGTGCGCAACCGCGACTGGACCGACACGGTGAAGCTCGCGCGGCCCCGCGACGAGGAGCCCGAGCAGCGCTTTGGCAACGCCCTGCACGCCGCCTTGGAACGCATTCGCGACCGCCGTGACGCTGCCGCCGCCGCGTATTCTGCCGCGGAACACAGCCAGTTGGATTCCGCCGAACGCGACCGCCTCGTCGACACCTTGGCCCTGGCGCTGGATGCCCCCGAACTTGCCGACTGGTGGACCGCGACCGAGACCTACACCGAGCGCAGCTTGCTCCACGAGGGGGGAGTGCTTCGCCCCGACCGCATATACCGCCGCGCCGACGGACGCTGGGTGGTGGCCGACTACAAAACGGGCGCGCCGCAGGCCGAGCACGAAGAGCAAGTTCGCCGCTACGCCGACCTACTCGAACCGGTTTTGGGTGAGCGTCCGCTGCCCGTCGTCCTCTACCTTCGCAGACCCACAATCCTACGTCATGAATTCTCGTGAAACCTTTTACCAGCGCCTGCGCGACGAGCTGAAGTCCGTCGACGAGCAGGGCCTTTTTAAGCGCGAACGCATCATCGCCTCACCGCAGGACGCCGTCATTACTTTGGCCGACGGGTCCGAGGTGCTGAATTTTTGCGCCAACAACTACCTCGGCCTCAGCAGCCACCCTGACGTGCTTGCCGCCGCCCACCGCACCCTTGATGAGCGCGGGTTTGGTATGAGTTCAGTGCGCTTTATCTGCGGAACCCAGGACATTCACCGCCAGCTCGAGCTGCGCCTCGCCGAGTTTTTGCACACCGAAGACACGATTTTGTACGCCGCGGCCTTCGACGCTAACGGCGGAGTTTTTGAGCCCCTACTCGGCGAAGAAGACGCGATCATCAGCGACAGCCTCAACCACGCCTCAATCATCGACGGAGTCCGCCTCTGCAAGGCCCAGCGCTACCGCTACGCCAACAACGACATGGCCGACCTCGAGGCCCAGCTCAAGGCGGCCGACGCGGCCGGAGCCCGCACCAAGCTCATCGTCACCGACGGCGTCTTCTCAATGGACGGCTACGTCGCCCAGATGGACCGCATCTGCGACCTGGCCGACCAGTACGACGCCCTCGTCATGGTCGACGAGTGCCACGCCACCGGATTCATCGGCGCCACCGGACGCGGTTCGATCGAGCTGCGCGGCGTCCTCGGTCGCGTCGACATCATTACCGGCACCCTCGGCAAAGCCCTCGGCGGCGCCATGGGCGGATTCACCACCGGCCGCAAGGAGCTCATCGAAATGCTCCGCCAACGCTCGCGCCCCTACCTCTTTAGCAACAGCCTCGCCCCATCCATCGTCGGAGCCAGCCTCGCCGTACTCGACCTGCTCGACCGCACCACCGAGCTGCGCGACCGCCTGATGGACAACGTGGCCCGCTTCAAGGCCGGCCTGCGCGAAGCCGGACTCGAGTTCAAAGACGGCGAATCGGCCATCGTTCCCGTCATGCTCTACGACGCGGCCCTGGCCCAACGCTTCGCCGACGCCCTTTTGCAGCGCGGAATCTACGTCATCGGATTCTTCTTTCCCGTCGTGCCCAAGGGCCAAGCCCGCATTCGCGTGCAGCTCTCAGCCGCCCACACGCCCGAACACATCGACAAGGCGATCAAGGCGTTTGCGGAGGTGCACAAGGAGCTTGTTGGTAAGGTTGGCTAGTTGGCAAGGTTTGCTCGTTAGCAAGGCTAGCGAGGTTAGCTCGTTCGCGTGCTTGGCCAACCGACAAAGTCGTGCGAGGTTGGCTCAAAGCCCTTTAGCCGTTTGAAATGTTTGCAGGATTTGGTGATTAGGCACAATCCTTGGATGGCTCAAAGTGAGCAAAGTAATTTTGCAAAATATTCATTTTAAAATGTTTATGTGAAATAGTCTAAATAGGTTTGTCGAATGAAATCCTATTTAGACCTCACAATTTGGCACCGGGCCAGTGACTTATTTGTTGACCTGCACAAGCTGCTTGAACACCATAGCTTGTTTCGAGATCGCTATCTGCGGGAGCAGCTGCTACGCGCATCACTGTCCGTAGCGCTCAATATTAGTGAAGGCAACGGTCGGGGTTCGCGCAAGGAATTTGCGCATTTTTTGCGGATCGCGCGCGGGTCCCTCGATGAGGTTGGCGCTGCGCTTCACATTGCCCGAAAGATTTATCCAGCACTCGAAATTCCAGACCGGCATTTTGCCGACATCGAACAGTTGAAGCGGTCCATCAACGCACTCATAAGAAAGTTGACCGAGGGTGCTCACAGTCCAATAATTAACACCTTGACCCCGCTGAACGTAGAGCTCACAGACGAGCTAACGAGCTAATCTCAGCAAACCTCGCCAACCTCGCTAATTGGCCAACGAGCTAACCTCGCCAACCTTGCTAATTGGCCAACGAGCCAACCTCGCCAATCTCAGCCAATCTTGCTAATTAGCCAACGAGCTAACCTCGCCAACCTCGCCAACCTCGCTAATTAGCCAACGAGCCAACCTTGCTATTGAAGGATTTGCCACCCCTGCACCAGCAGCGGTTCGGCGACCTTGTATTTGACCTGCTTTTGTTCGCCAGTCATGAGGTTGACGATGGTGACTTGGTCGTTGCGTCCGTACTTCTTGCTGCTCACCGCGGGAGCCTGCTTGGGGGCAGCGGCCGGCGGGGGCGTGGCGGAGCGTGAAGCGGTTCCGCGCGCGGCGGGAGCCTCTTCGGCGCCAGGGCCAGAAGTGGTGAGTTGCTGGGCCGGACGGGTGGGGGCTGCAGGCGCTTGGCGCACGGGGGCTTGGCCGGGCTCGGCTTGAGGCAGGCCGGCGCGGAACAGGAATCCGAGGATGCTCGAATTCATTTCGTCGACCATGTCCTTGAAGAGTTTGAACGATTCGTGCTTGTACACGAGGAGCGGATCCTTTTGCTCGTAGACGGCTCCCTGAACGTTTTGGCGTAGGTCGTCCATGTTGCGCAGGTGCTCCTTCCAGTGTTCGTCGATGATGCTCAAGACGATGACTTTTTCGAGGTCGGTCGTGAGCGACTGGCCGCGGGTTTCGACCGCGCGCTGCAGGTTGGTCGGAATCTGGATCGACTTGATTCCGTCGGTAAACGGAACAAGAATGTTTTGGAACTGACCACCTTGCTCGCGAAGCACATTCTCGAGGACCGGCAAGGCCTGGCCCGCGATGCGGTCGCACTTGGCGCGGTAGGCGGCTTGAGCAGCGGCATAGGTTTTTTGCGTGAGGTCGGCGGCTGAAAGGCGTTCGAATTCGGCAGCATCCACAGGGGTCGCCATGGCAAAGGTTTCGAAGCATCCGAGCTCAAAGGCACCGAAGTCGCGGCTGGGCTTGGTTCCGCCCACTAGGGCCTCGGCGGCGTCGTAGACGCTGTTGGCGAGGTCCAGGGCGAGGCGCTCACCCGAAAGGGCGTTGCGGCGGCGGCGGTAGATTCCGCTGCGCTGCGCGTTCATCACGTCGTCGTACTCGAGCAGGCGCTTGCGGCTGCCGAAGTTGTTCTCTTCGACCTTCTTTTGGGCGCGTTCGATGCTCTTGGTGACCATTGAGTGCTCGATCACGTCGCCCTCTTTGTGGCCCATGCGGTCCATCAAGCTGGCGATGCGCTCGGATCCGAAGAGGCGCATGAGGTTGTCTTCGAGCGAAACAAAGAACTGCGACGATCCGGGGTCGCCCTGGCGGCCGGCGCGTCCGCGCAGCTGGCGGTCGACACGGCGCGAATCGTGGCGCTCGGTTCCGATAATGGCGAGTCCGCCCGCGGCTTTGGCTTCGGCGGTCAGCTTGATGTCGGTTCCGCGGCCGGCCATGTTGGTGGCGATGGTCACGGTTCCGGGACGCCCGGCTTCGGCGACGATGTCAGCCTCCTTTTGGTGGAGCTTGGCGTTCAGTACTTGGTGCGGAATCTTGCGAATGTTCAGCGTGCGGCTAAGCAGTTCCGAAATTTCGACGGAGGTCGTACCCACGAGCACGGGGCGGCCGGCGTTGCGCAGCTTCTCGATTTCGTCGATGACGGCGTTGTACTTCTCGCGCTTGGTCTTGAATACCAAGTCGTTGCGGTCGTCGCGCTTGGCGGCTACGTTGGTCGGAATCACCGTCACCTCGAGCTTGTAGATCTCCCAGAATTCGCCCGCTTCGGTTTCGGCAGTACCGGTCATGCCCGAAAGCTTGTGGTACATGCGGAAGTAGTTCTGCAGCGTGATCGTCGCGTAGGTCTGCGTGGCGGCCTCAATGGTCACGCCCTCTTTGGCCTCAATCGCTTGGTGGAGTCCGTCCGAGTAGCGGCGCCCGTCCATGATGCGGCCGGTTTGCTCGTCGACGATCTTGACCTTGCCCTCCATGACGACGTACTCGATGTCTTTTTCAAAGAGTGAGTACGCCTTCAGGAGCTGGTTCATGCTGTGGATGCGCTCGCTCTTGGCGCGGTACTCGCGCATGAGCTGGTCCTTGCGGGCGGCGCGTTCGGCCACGTCGTCGTGGGCCTTCTCGATGCGGTCGAGTTCGACTGAAATCACCGGAAGCACAAAGAAGTCGGTGCTGGTCTGCTCGGCCAAGTACCCCAGACCCAAGTTGGTGAGGTTGACTTGGTTGTGCTTCTCTTCGATTGTGAAGTACAGGGCTTCATCGATCTTCTTCATCTCCTTGCCTTGGTCCTGCAGGTAGACGCCTTCGGTCTTTTGCAGCAGGGCCTTGACGCCGTCTTCAGACAGGAACTTAATGAGGGCCTTATTTTTGGGCAGGGCGCGGTGCGAGCGAAGAAGCTGGAATCCGGCCTCGGTCTTGTCGCCGGCGGCGAGTGCCTCTTTGGCCTTGGTGAGGGCGTCTTGGGCGACGGTCTTTTGCTGGTTGACCAGCGCCACCACAAAGTTCTTGAGGTAGTCAAATTCTTGCTGGTCGCCGTTGGGGGTGGGTCCGCTGATAATGAGCGGAGTCCGCGCGTCGTCAATCAAGACGGAGTCGACTTCGTCGACGATGGCGTAGTGGTGTCCGCGCTGCACGAGCTCGGCGGTTTCGCGCGCCATGTTGTCGCGCAGGTAGTCAAAACCGAATTCGTTGTTGGTTCCGAAGGTAATGTCGGCCAAGTAGGCCTTGCGGCGCGGTTCGGTGTTGGGGCGGTGCTTGTCGATGCAGTCGACGCTCAGGCCGTGAAACTGGTAGAGGGGGCCCATCCACTCAGAGTCGCGCTTTGACAGGTAGTCGTTGACGGTTACGAGGTGCACGCCACGTCCGCTCAACGCGTTGAGGTAGACGGGGAGCGTAGCGACCAAGGTTTTACCCTCACCCGTAGCCATTTCGGCGATGCGCCCTTTGTGCAGCACGACGCCGCCAAAAAGCTGTACGTCGTAGTGCACCATGTTCCAGGTGATGGGGTTGCCGGCGGCGGACCAGCTGTTGTTCCACACGGCGGTGTCGCCTTCGATGCTGACGGCGTCAAGGCGGCTCGCGAGTTCGCGGTCCCAGTCTTGGGCCGGAACGCGCAGCGGGCGCTCTGACAAGCGGCGGGCAGTTTCGCGCAGCACGGCATAGGCCCGCGGAAGGATTTCGAGCAAAATGCGCTCTTCTTCGGCCAAAATGTCTTTATCGAGACTGTCGATTTGGCGGTACAGGGCCTCTTTGGCGTCGACGTCAAGCTCGGATTCGGCCTGAAGGCGAAGCTGGTCGCGTTCGGCGGCCTTCACTTCGGTTTCGGTGCGCAGTCGGGCGCGGAACGATTCAGTCTCTCCGCGGAGTTCGCGGTCAGTCAGGCCGGACAGCGTCTGTTCGGCGGCGTGAACTTGGTCGATGTAGGGCTGGATCTCCTTGAGCGTGCGCTGCGAGGGATCACCCAAAAAAACCTTTAAAATCTTGTCGAGCATAGGTCGCCAAAGGTACAACCTCTGTGCCACCTAAGCGTGGGCAGACAGACTGTCTGCTTGGCCTGAAAATCAGTACTCTTCCTCGTTCCAGAGGAAGTCTTCGTCCGAAGGGTAGTCGGGCCAAATATCTTCGATTGACTCGTAGATTTCGGCTTCTTCTTCTTCAACCGCTTGCAGGTTTTCCACGACCTCAAGCGGAGCCCCCGTGCGGATGGCGTAGTCAATGAGTTCGTCCTTGGTCGCGGGCCAGGGGGCGTCGCTTAGGTACGAGGCGAGTTCGAGGGTCCAATACATGGCGCAAAAATAATTTTTTTTCGGAGCTGCACAAGCAAATTTTTATGCCTTTGAAATCCAGGGGATTTCGGGTGCATTCAGCTGCTTGCCCAGCCATCTTGAAAGCGTAAACGCGTAGTCGCTCAAACGGTTCAAATAGGCCACCGTCGGCTCGGGCAGCGGCACGTCGTCGGCCCCCAGTTGGTCGACAAGCTGCACCACCCAGCGCTCGGCCCGGCGGGCGACGGTGCGCACCACGTGGCACTGGCTCACGAGCACGTGTCCGCCCGGAAGCAGAAAGTTGCGCATCGGCTCAAGGTCGAGGTCCATGCGGTCGATGGCCGCTTCGAGGCGCGCAATCCACGCAGGGTCAATGTGCGGCAGGCGGGCCACCATCTCGGGGAGGTCGTTGGCCATGTGCGAACCCAATGCAAACAGGTCGCTTTGGACCTGGGCGAGTTCGGCGCGCACGGCGTCCCATTCGGCCGGAATTTGGTCGCGAAGCAACCCCAGGTGACTGTTGAGCTCGTCGAGGGTTCCGTAGGCGTGCAGGCGCAGGTCGTATTTGGCGATGCGCGTGCCGCTAAACAGTCCGGTTTGGCCGGCGTCGCCGGTTTTGGTGTAGATTTTCATGAGTGCAGCGGGTTGAGCTGTGTTCAAGGTAACCCGCGAAGCGGGTAGTGGTTCAGTACGCCCGGCCCGTCTTGCCCTCCATGTAGTTCACGAAGGCGCGGTTGGCGACGCGGGTTCCGCCCGGAGTCGGGTAGTTGCCGGTAAAGTACCAGTCGCCTGGGGAGTTGGGGCAGGCCTCGTGAAGGTCGGCCACGGTTTGGTAGACGACGTGGACTTCGGCGCGGGTTCCGGCAGGGGTCAGCAGCTGGGCGATGCGGTCGCTGAGCTCTTCGTCGGTGAATGGGGCGTACACGGCCTGCACGGCGTTGCGCTGCTCGGCCATGGGCTTGGCCAATTCGGCTTTGGCCGACGCGTAGGCTTGGTCGAGGACCGAATCCATTCCGCGTTCGCGCAGCAGCGAGACGGCCGCCTGAAAGGCGATGAAGTCGCCCATCTTGGCCATGTCGATGCCGTAGCAGTCGGGGTAGCGAATCTGCGGCGCCGAGCTCACCACCACGATGCGCTTGGGATTCAGGCGGTCCAGCATGCGCAAAATGCTTTGCTTCAGGGTGGTTCCGCGCACAATGCTGTCGTCGAGGGCCACAATGCTGTCGTCGGGCTGCACGATGCCGTAGGTGGAGTCGTAGACGTGCGCCACCATGTCGTTGCGGCTGGAATCCTCGGTGATGAAGGTGCGCAGCTTGACGTCCTTCCAGGCGATTTTCTCGACGCGCGGACGGGCACTCATCACCTGCTCAATGTCGGCGGGCGTGATCGCACTGCCTTTGGCGATGAGTTGGGCGGACTTTTGGCGCTTCAGTGCGTCTTCGGCGCCCTTGACGAGTCCGTAGAAGGCGATTTCGGCGGTGTTCGGAATAAAACTGAACACGGTGCGGTCAAAGTCTCCTCCGGCGGCAGCCATGACGCGGTCGGTCAGTCGGCGTCCGAGCTCGATGCGTTCGCGGTAGATTTCGCCGTCGTTGGCGCGCGAAAAGTAGATGCGCTCAAAGCTGCAGGCGGCGCGCGGCGCGGCGGGGCGCACGGGCTCGACCGAAACGTCGCCGTTGCGGCGAATCCACACCATATGCCCGGGCGGAACCTCGTGCACTTCGTCAGCCGAAACGCCAAAGGCGGTCTGGATCACGGGGCGTTCGGAGGCCACTACCGCTACCTCGTCGTTGACGAAGTAGAAGGCGGGACGGATTCCGTGCGGGTCGCGCACCAAGAAGGCGTCGCCTTGGCCGATGATTCCGCCCATGGCGTACCCGCCGTCCCAGTCGCGGCTGGCCTTCTCGAGCACTCGGGGCATGTCCAGGTGGTTCGCCTGGTAGCGGCTGCGCTCGGTTTTGTTGAGGCCCAATTCGTCTTTGGCGATTTGGTGCAGGCGGCGGTTCTCTTTGTCGAGAAAGTGCCCAATTTTTTCCATCACCGTCACGGTGTCGGCCTTCTCTTTGGGGTGCTGGCCGAGGTTGACCAGCTCGTCGAAGAGCTCGTCGACGTTGGTCATGTTGAAGTTGCCGGCGACCAAGAGGTTGCGGCTCATGTAGTTGGACTGCCGCAAGAAGGGGTGGCAGGCCTCGATGCTGTTGCCGCCGTAGGTTCCGTAGCGCAGGTGGCCCAGGTAGACGTCGCAGGCGAAGGCCACGTTCTCTTTCACCCAGGCGGCGTCCTTGAGGCGTTCGGGCTTGCCGTCGAGGCGCTCTTCGATGCGGTTTTGAATGCGCGTGAAGATGTCCTGAATCGGCTTGGGGTCGGTCGAGCGGTAGCGGCTGATGTAGCGCTGGCCGGGAGGCATGTCGAGCTTGACTCCGGCGAGTCCCGCGCCGTCTTGGCCGCGGTTGTGCTGCTTTTCCATCATGAGCACCATTTTGTTCAGGCCGTAAAGGGCCGTCCCGTGCTCGTCGAGGTAGTAGTCAAGGGGTTTGCGCAGACGCAGGAGGGCAATGCCGCACATATCGGGTGCAAAGTTAGGGCGCTCCCTATCTTCGCAGGACACCCTTGACGCAATCCTTCGCATGAATTCGCTTCCCGCGCCCATTGACATTCATACCCACCTGATTCCCGAGCACATACCTCATTTTGCGGAGCGTTTTGGCTACGGCGGATTCATTCGCCTCGAGCACCACTGCCCGGGCTGCGCGCGGATGATGAAGGACGACGTGCTCTTTCGCGAAATCGAGGCCAACAACTGGGATCCGGCCGCGCGAATCCACGACTGCGACCGCCACGGGGTGGGCGTGCAGGTGCTTTCGACCGTCCCCGTCATGTTCAGTTACTGGACTCCGGGTCGCGACGGCGCCGCGGTGGCGGAATTTTTGAACGACCACCTCGCCGAAGTCGTGGCCGGCAACCCCACTCGTTTTGAGGGCCTCGGAACCTTGCCCATGCAGGACACCGACCTCGCCCTGCGCGAACTCGACCGCTTTGAGCGCCTCGGGCTGCGTGGAGTGCAAATCGGTTCCAACATCAACCAGCGCAACCTCGACGACCCCGCGTTTTTTCCCATTTTTGAAGAGATGGCACGCCGCGGTCTCGCCCTTTTTGTGCACCCCTGGGACATGATGGGCAGTGACGACATGAAGCGCTACTGGCTTCCGTGGCTCGTCGGAATGCCCGCCGAGTCCAGCCGCGCGCTGTGCTCGCTCATTTTTGGTGGGGTGTTCGAGCGGCTCCCCTCGCTGCGGGTGGCCATCGCCCACGGCGGAGGGTCGTTTCCCGCCACCCTTGGCCGCATCCAGCACGGATTTGACGTTCGGCCCGACCTGGTGGCCGTGGACAACGCGGTTCCGCCTACCGAATACCTCGGCAAGTTTTGGGTCGACAGCCTCGTGCACGACCCGCATGCGCTCGACAACCTGCTCCGGATGGTGGGTGAAGACAAAATTGCGGTGGGTTCCGACTACCCGTACCCATTGGGCGAAGCGGTTCCGGGCGATTTGGTGCGGAGCATGCCCTGGTCGGACGCTGTCAAGGCCAAGGTGCTGCGGTACAACGCCGAGCAATGGCTGTATGGCAGCTAGTAACTAGTTGCTAAATGAAGCGTGGATCCGTTTCCATAACGTGGCCGCAGCTGGTGCAGGTGCGCTTGGTTTCGCTGCTGTAAAACTCTTTGAAGTGGGGAAGGAAGTCCTTTTCGATGTTGTGCAGCTCGAAGTAGGCGGCGTGCAGGGGGTTGTTGCAGGTTTCGCAGAACCAGAGTAGGCCGTCGGTGAAGCCCTTGCCGGCGCGCTTGCGCTCGATGACGAGGCCGATGCTGCCGGCTTCGCGCATGGGCGAGTGCGGAGTTTTGGCGGGGCAGACAAACATGTCGCCGGCTTCGAGGACGTGGTCGACGGGGCGTCCGTTCTCTTGGGTGCGCACGGTGATGCGGCCTTCAAGTTGGTAGAAGACTTCTTCGGTTTCGTTGTAGTGGTAGTCTTTGCGGGCGTTGGGTCCGGCGACGACCATGACGATGTAGTCCTCAGATTCGGGCGTGAGGTTTTTGTTGCCGACGGGCGGCTTGAGTTCGTGGCGGTGCTCTTCGAGCCAGCGGTGGAAGTTGAATACCATGACCCGAATATACTCCGCTACTGTTTAAAGACCTTCAGTACCGTTTGGTTGTTGACCTGAATCAGGTACAGGCCGTCGGGCCAGGTTTGGGCAATGATGCGCAATTCTTCGCCCTGAGCAACCGATGCGGCGATGAGTTGGCCCACGGCAGAACGCACCTGCACTTGGTCGCCTGATTTCAGGCCCTCGATTACGAGGACGTCGGCGACGGGATTGGGGTAGGCCGACAAGGCGAGTTGCGCATCCTTGGTGTCACCCAGTATGTTCACTTTCAGCACTCGATAGAGCTGAGTGGTGCAGCTCGTGTCGTAGACGGCGAAATTGAGGAGTCCGCGCGTGATGTCGTCGTAGCCGTCGTAAATCTTGGCTTCAATGGCGGCAGAGTCTGAAAGGCAGAAGCAGTTTTTTTCGAGTTCAAGATTGAAGTCGCTGCCGTTGAGAACATTGTACAAAACATTGTTGCACAGTTGATTGTCCTCGACAACTGGAACTCCTCCAAGATTTCCCCAAGCGGTCGTTCGTGCTACGGTCAGTCCGTTTTGATTGGACTCGACGGTGTTGTTGGTAAAGTAGGTGTCGTTGTATACGTCGGCTGCCCATTCGTTTCCGGTAAAGCTGCAGTTTTCAATGATGCATGAATTGGCTTGGTTGATTCCGCGCCCGTTTTCGGTGAAGCTGCAGTTGCGAATCCAGGCTCCGCCAGGCGACTCCATTGCCCGGTAGTTGGCGATGAAGTTGCAGTTGTTGAATCCTATATAACTTAATATGAATGGGTTAGCTGAAAAGTGGCCGTAGTTGTTGCTGTCGAATTCGCAGTTTAAGAATTCGGTCGCCGAATAGTATCCGTTGGAACCCACGTTGTTTTGGGTAAAGCGGCAATGGGTGATGAAGTTCGTGTCGACTTGGCTGTAGGCGTTGATGAAGAGTCCGTATTCGTTGTTGTAAAAGATCGAAGAATCGACGTCCATGGGACTCGGATACATAAGGCCGAAGTAGTTGTGTTCGAACCGCATGTACTTCCAGGCGTGGTGCGTACTGTCGGCTTGGTCGTTGTCAAGGGCGTGGTAGGCATTCTTGAAGTGAATGGCATTGAGGTCGATGGTTCCGCCCTGCGTGCCTTTGACGAGGATGCCTGCCCATGCGTACTTGTTGGTGTCGTTTGGGACCGCGCTTTCGAAGACAATAGGTTGCGATTTGGTACCTAATGCAACGAGTGCACCCCGCACTTCGAGGTAGTATTGGCTGCCGAGTCCTGGGTTTTGGACTTTGACGACGACGCCGGGTTCAATGGTGAGGGTTCTCCCAGGAAACACGACGATGGAGCCCGTCATGGTGTATGGGGAGTTCGCAAGCGTCCAGGTGGTGTTGGCGTAAATGCCGCCTTGCACGTTGGTTTGGGCTGAGGCCCAACCCGCAAGAGTGAGGCAAAAGATCAAAAGTAGTGAGCGCATAGTCGAGGTTTCTAGCTTCCTAACACCTGAGCGAATACATGGTTCGCGGGACCCTGAACTTTGCTTTGGCACACTTTTAGTACTATGCGAAACAAAGTACCAAGCTTTATTTATATCTTTGCATTAATGAATACTGAAAACGCACGGGCGCAAATGCGCAAGGGGGTCCTCGAGCTCTGCGTGCTTCGGGTTTTGGGACGCGGAGAGGCCTACGCCTCGGACATCTCAGAAGCCTTGAAGCAGGCAGATTTGCTCGTGGTAGAGGGTACGCTGTATCCGCTACTCACCCGAATGAAGAACGCTGGCTGGTTGGAGTACCGCTGGGAAGAGTCCAAGTCGGGCCCGCCCCGCAAGTACTACCAACTCACCGAGACGGGCCGAATTCTGCTTGAAGCGCTGAATTCGGAATGGACCGCTTTTATCGACGCTGTAAACTCCCTCAAGAACTCATGAAAAAGACTATTGACATCAACCTTGGCGGAATGCTCTTCCATTTGGACGAGGACGCCTACGCCGTACTGTCGGCCTACCTCGAAGCGCTTCGCCGCCACTTAGCTGCGACCGAAGGTCGCGAGGAGGTGCTCGCCGACATCGAGGCGCGCATCGCCGAAATCTTCATGCAGCGCATGGCGGGCACCCGCCAAGTGGTGAGTACCGACGACGTGCAAGCGGCCATGAGCACCCTGGGCCAGCCCAAGGACTTTGCCGGTGAGTCTGCCGAAGAGCCTGCGCCGACCATGGCTGAGGAGCGTTCGCGCCGTCGCCTGTACCGCGACCCCGAAGAGCAAATGATCGGGGGCGTCTGTTCGGGCTTTGCGAGCTACTTTGATGTGGACGTGGTCATCGTGCGCATTCTGTTTGTGCTCTTCGGCCTTTTCACGGGCTTCGGAGTGCTACTGTACTTCATCCTCTGGGCGGCGACGCCCAAGGCGGTTACGCCTGCAGAGCGCTTGGCCATGAAGGGCAAGCCGGCGACGTTTGACAACATCCGCCAGACGGTCGAAGAGGAGTTTAAGAACGTTGAGGCGCGCCTCAAAGACAAGGAGAACCACCGCAAGGTGCGTCGGGCTGCGCAAGGTATTGGCGACGTGATCACCAGCATTTTGGTAGGCTTTGGTCGCTTTTTGGGCGGACTGTTTTTAGTCATCGCGTTCTTCTTCGGATCAACCATTCTCGTTGCTGTTTTTGGCAACGGAATCACCATTGACGGTGCACACCTATCCGTGTCGGAACTCTTGGGTATCTTCTTGCCCGCAGGTTTTGGCCTCGCGTACTTCTGGACGGCGACGGCCCTTGTGCTCGTTGGGCCTTTGGTGGCCTTGGTGCTGCTGGCGCTCCGCTTGCTCTTTCGCCAAAAGGGACCGGTACACCGTGCGATTATGGGCACCGCGCTGATGCTGTCCATTGTCGGAATCGCACTGATGGGGGTGCTGGGCGCGCGCTTCGGTTCGGAATTTCGCGAGGAGGCGACTGTTGTGCACGTGGAGGCGCTTCCGCAAGGAGTGAAGCAGTGGACCATGGTGATGGCTACGACTCCGGTCGAGGGCGGAACCAAGCTTCACTTCAGCGACGACGACACGGACGAAAGCTCGTGGATTCTCACAGATTCAGAGGTGTACTTTGACGGTATCGACGTGGATGTGCGTCCCACCTTTCGCGACACACCCAGCTTGGAATGGACGGCCGAAGCCCAAGGCGGATCGCGCCGCGCGGCCCGCGAGCGCGCAGCAGCGGTCACCTACGAGGTGCGCAGCGATAGTACCGGACGCATTTTAATTGGCGACCTGCTTCACTACCCAAAGCCTGACCGCTTTCGCGGCCAAACCGTAGAGCTCGTGCTCTACCTACCGGTTGGGCACAGTGTTTTTTTGGATGCAACGACGGTTCCGTACCTCGACGATGTGGCCAATACCGAAGACATTTGGGACGGACACATGGGCGGCAAGACCTGGCTCATGACCGAGCAGGGCTTGGCAGAGTTCAAGTAAACCAGAGCTTTTTGCACATGAGGGGGGCGGGTGCCCCCCTTTTTTTATGGATGAATGGCTGTGGCCGCCATTCCGAGGTTGAGGAGGACGCTCGTTCTGAAGAATACGCTGTTGAGCCCGCTTGCCTCAGTGGGCAAAACCGAAGGCATAGGTTTGTCTATGTTCCACAAATACAAGGTGTTGTTTTTGGTAAATGTCCATGGTGATCCCTGCCATCGGTCCAGCCAAAGGGGTTCAATTTGGCCTTGGATGCCTACGGTTCCGGTAGAGGGATTAAGGCGAACCCACCATCCGCGGCTGCTCAGAAGGTCCCAAGTTTGGGTGCTCGGGTTAAGTCCGTGGACGCCAAAGTCAAAGCCGCCCGGGAGCCGTCGGGCCCACAGCCGTTGGCCCTTGCTGAGGTCGAACGCGACGGCGCTGTCTTGACTCGCAACGTAGGCCACGCCGCCCGCCACGGCGGGCGGGTGGCCGGTTCCGTCGCCGCCCACGAGGCGTTGGTGGTGGAGTTGGCCGCGGTCGGACCACCAGAGTTCGCAGTGGGTTCCGCGCCGAAGGACGGCGAGCCAGCCGCGCTTCCAGCTGCGGGGCGCATCAAAGAGGCCTTTGCGGCCGGGCGCTGTGGCAAGGACGGTCCATTGGCCTTGAAACCACCGAAGGATTTGGTTGGCCTCGGGTCCAAGGCTTGCGGAATCGCGGCGCCAACTCAAAAGGATTCCGCCCTCGGGATCGCGGTGGCCGGAGCGAAAACTCGCTCCGCCCGAAGGGTACGGAATGAGGTGCAGCGGCTGCCCCGGCTGAATCAGGGCAAGGCTTTGAGCCCCCAAGAGCACGACTGCGTCGGGCTGAGCAACGACGTTTTCTTGGCCCCACGATAGGTCGCGAAAGCCATCTGGCCAGTGCCAGGACTGCAGGGGGTGACCGTCGGTTGCGCGCAGCCAGCGAAGGCTGTCGCCGTCGCTCCAAAGGGCTCCTTCAGATGTGCCCTGGCCCAACGCATAAGGGCCAAAGCTGGGTCCCTGGAGGGGACGCGACCAAATGATTCCTGGTGCCGAGGGTGTGGGAATCTCAGCAGGCCGGCAGCCCCAGACCGCCAAGGCCGTAGCGGTGAGGCCGAAGAGGCCCCACGCCACGGCGGACGCGCGTTTGAGGCGCGCCCGCCCGTCAGAGGTTCCACCACTCATCGGGTGGGGGTTGCAAAGAAGGCTCCGCCCGGAATCTGACCGTTCATCACGCGGTTGAGGACCGATTTGGTCACCGAGGAGTTGCGCATCTGCTGGTGGTTGGTGCTGGGCATGAGGACGGACGCAACGGCTCCGTTTAAGATGCCGGCAGACTCGGCCAAGACCACGCCGTCGCTTGGTTTTTCGACCAATTGGTACTCGTAGATCGGGAAGGTCAAGCAGTCTCCGTCGCCAAAGCAGTCCGCGGGGTCGTTGACCGGGTACCACGTGGGGGCATTGTATTCGTCGCGGCAGCGGCACCAGTAGCCCTCGGCGTTGACTTGCATGACGCGGGCTCCGACCAGCTGCTTGTAGCTGTCGTTGGCGTCGCGGTACCAGCGGGCGGCTTTGTCGGCCGCGGCCGCTTCGCGCTCGGCCACCACGGCCTGCCACTCGGCGATGAGCGACCCCAGAAGCGTCGGCGAGAGGGCCCACGCCGCCAAGCGGTAGTTGGCGGCCCGCTGCAGTGCCTGCGCCTTTTGGTTGGCGTAGCGATCGTGCTGCTGGGTGGCGAAGGTTACGAGGTCTCCGTCGCCGTCCATGCTAAAAGGGTCGTTGGCCAGTGCAAGGCCCACGGAATCACTGCGGTACATCGACGTCGCGGTGCGCCAAAATACCGGCTCGTCCTCGACCCCGTAGGCCAGCACCACCGGCACCGACGGGGTGCGCTTGCCCAGGCGTTGGGCCAGAGGAGCCGACGGAAACAGCTCGACCATGCCCGGACTGTTGAATTTTTTGAGGGCAAAGGGCACGAAGCTGCTCCCTAGGCCACAGGCGTTGTCGACGGAAGTGCGCAGCAGCGGATCCAGACCCGGAATCCAGCGCAGCGCCGGAAACTGCGGTGCCACGAGCCGTGGATCGCTCAGGGCACGGCAGGCTTCCTCGACAAAGGCCACGGCCAAGTTGTCGCCGGTCGGGTGGAGCGCTTTAGCGAGGTAGGCGCCGTTGATGGCGGAGCCGAAGGCGACGATTCCGCCAAATTGCCGCGTAAACGTTTGGGGGTCGTCGTACAGGCTGTCGAGCAGCAGCGACAGCACGCCCCCGTAGGAATGCGCCACCATGAAGTTGTCTTCGACGTCAATCGCGTGCAGCGCAGAGAGCGGCCCGCCCGTCGCGGTCAAGTAGCCGTGAATGTCCATTGCGGCATCCAGCGTCGAACCCGTCTGCAGGTAGGTCGGCGGGTTGGCGTACACGACTTCGCGGGCGGGGTAGCCGGGGGTCCCTATGGCGGCGGTACGGGCAGCCACGAGGTTCCAGCTGTCGGCATTGCCGCCAAGTCCGTGAATGAAGTGCACGATGCGGTCTCCGTTGGTGGCCGTTTTGTTGGACCACCGCAGCGATCCGGTGGGCGGAACAAAGTCCGCGCGAACCGCCGGAGCCGCTTCAATGGCCGGAAGCGAGGCCGGATTGCTGCAGGGCTGCGCGGCTGCGGACCACGACAGCAGCAGCGTGAGACTGAGGATGAGCCCTACCACGAGGGCGATGGGCGCCGGAGAGTCGGCGCGGTGGCTAGAACTAGGCATGGTAAAGGGGTGTTAGTGTTGAATAAAAGCTACCGAGTAGGTTTGATTACCTATTTGAATTTGAATAATATATCGGCCAGAGTTGAGGCCAACGGGATTCCACCGAAGCGGCAAGGCTCCCTGGGGCGGCTGGGATTCGGTCAGACGTCCTTGGGCGTCGACGCAGCGCACGGCCGAGGGCCAGATTCCGTCGTGCCCGACGAGTTCGAGCACGAGTTCTTGGCGTCCTCTTGGGTTCGGTTGCACGGAGAGTGTGGGGCGTGACTCAGCTCCCTTGGGGCCGTAGCCCACCAGCGGACTGCGTTCAGTGAACGACCAGTCGTGCATGCACAGCCCGTTGAGGGTTTGCCGCGGAAAACTTCGTTCCTCAGCTACCACCGACCATTGGTTGCCCGCCGCCGCCCACGTCAGCGCGATGCTGCTGTCGCCCTTGGCGTAGGTCTGCTGGGGGATGGAGGCGCTCCAGGTGAGGGTCCATCCGTGGCCGAGTTCGAGCGGTTGGTCGAGCGGAATTCCTGCGGGCGGCACCGCCGCCCGCAGGGGCGCCTCCCCCGGCTGCGCCGACGCAGCCGGGGCGGGACCCATCCATGGGTCCCGATCCCCCTTTAACTCCTGAGCCGCAGTGACCGAATGACCTTCGTCGTCAGTCCACCACTGGCGGGCGTGATGGGTTTCGCGCATGCGAAGGGCCTCAAGATCCCATGGCAAGAGGTAGGCGGTATCGGCAATGTCGCTGAGGCGGCTGCCGCGAAAGGTGGTTTCGGTCGCGGTCCAGAAACTGGTCTGGGCCATCGCCGAATAAGAGAGTAGGGTGGCCATAAGGGGCCATGCGGGGAGTAGGACTGTCTGCTTCATGGGCCAAAGCTGCCACGACCCGACGAGGCCTAATCGTGTGCAAACGAAAGACAACAGCTGTGTGCTACTAGCTGCTGGCTACTAGCTTTCAGCTACTAGCTATTGGTTCCTAGCTAATGGTTTCTTGTTTCTCTCGCCCAGTAACGAGCCCCCAGCAACGAGCCCCCAGCAACCAGCCTCCGGCAACCAGCCCCCGGCAACTAGCCCCCAGCAACTAGCCCCCAGCAACGAGCAGCTAGTAACTGGCTACCAGCCGCCCCGAACCAAGCGCCATCCCCGCGGTTAAACCTAAGGTTCCGCATTTATTCCCGACCTTTGTACCATGATTGATTTTGCTGCGCTCCGCAAGGAATTTCCCATCCTCGACCAAGAGGTGCACGGCAAGCCGCTGGTGTATTTGGATAATGCGGCTACGACGCAGAAGCCGCAGGCGGTGATCGATGCGATCGTGCACTACTACGGGCGCATCAACAGCAATGTCCATCGCGGGGTGCATACGCTGAGCCAGCGTGCGACGGATGCCTTTGAGGCGACGCGCGGCAAGCTGCAGCGCTTGGTGAACGCCGAGTTTGAGCACGAAATCATCTACACGACGGGCACGACGGGTTCGATCAATTTGGTGGCGCACGGGTTCCGCAGCCTGCTGTCGCCGGGCGACGAGGTTGTGGTAAGTCAATTGGAGCACCACAGCAACTTGGTTCCGTGGCAGATGCTGGCCCAGCACACGGGGGCGACGCTGCGCTACATTCCGATTTTGGCCGACGGAAGCCTGGATCTTGACGAGGCCCAGCGCTTGATTAACCCCAAGACGAAGTTGCTGGCGTTCAACCATATATCCAATGCGCTCGGAACCGTAAACCCCGTTGTGAAGTTGACCGAATGGGCGCACGCCGTCGGGGCATGCGTGGTCGTCGACGGCGCCCAAGGACTGCCCCACCGCCCCGTGGATGTGCAGGCGATGGGGGTGGATTTTTATGCGGGTTCCGCCCATAAAATGTACGGCCCGACGGGCACCGGCATGCTGTACGGACGCACCGAGTGGCTCGAAAAGCTGCCCCCGTACCAGGGTGGAGGCGAGATGATTTCGACCGTAACCATGGCGCAGAGCACCTACGCGGGGCTGCCGTTCAAGTTTGAGGCCGGAACCCCCAACATCGAGGCCGTGGTCGGCTGGGGCGCCGCGCTTGACTGGATGAATGCCATCGGAATGGACTCCCTAATGGCCCACGAGTCCGACCTTATGACCTACGGAAGCGAGCGCCTCACCGCCATCGACGGGCTGGTGCTGTTCGGAACCGCGCCCGAGAAGTCCGCCGTGCTCAGCTTCGGGTTTGCCGACCTGCACCCCTACGATTTGGGCACGCTGCTCGACCAGCAGGGGATCGCCGTGCGCACCGGCCAGCACTGCGCGCAGCCCATCATGGACTACTACAACATCCCGGGAACCGTGCGCGCCAGCTTCGCCGCGTATTCGTCGCGTGAAGACGTGGACCGCCTGGCTGACGGGGTTGAACGCGCCCTGCGCATGCTTCGCTAAAACGTTGAAATTCCGCACGAGATTATGAGCACCCTCGAAACCCTCAAGGCCCGCGAGGCCGAAGTCGTCGACGAGTTCGAATTCTTTGACGAGTGGATGGACCGCTACGAGCACATTATCGCTCAGGGCAAGTCGCTTCCAGCCGCCGACGCGGCTATCAAGACCGACGACAACCTCATTCGCGGATGCCAGTCCAAGGTCTGGATTACGGCTGAAAAGCGCGATGGATTGGTCTACTTTACCGCGGATTCCGACGCAATTATAACTCGCGGACTGGTGGCGCTGCTGCTTCGGGTGTGCAACGGACTCGAGCCCGAGGTGTTGGCTAAGGCCGACTTCGAATTTTTAACGGCGATTGGGCTCACCGAGCACCTGAGCCCTACGCGAGCCAATGGCTTGCAAAGCATGATGAAACAAATGCGCCTGTACGGCGTTGCATACCAAGCGGTAAATTAAGTATGATGCTGAGCGACGCAGAGATGCAATCTATTGGAGAACAGGCGGTGGACGTGCTGCGCACAATCTACGATCCTGAAATCCCTGTGGACATTTATGAACTCGGACTGATCTACGACGTGCAGGTCAGCGACGAGGGTGATATTCACGTACTCATGACCTTGACTTCTCCGAACTGTCCGGTGGCGGAATCGCTACCTGAGGAGGTGAAAGAGAAGGTGGGAACGCTTCCGGCCGCCCGCCAAGTAGAAGTAGAAATCACGTTTGATCCCCCCTGGACTCGCGACATGATGAGCGACGAGGCCAAGCTAGAATTAGGAATGCTATGAGTAATTCCGTAGGCATCGACGCGCTGGGATTCGCCCTGCCGCGCTTGGTGCTACCGATGCAGGCCTTCGCCGAGGGCCGCGGAATGGAGTACGAAAAACTTCGCTTTGGTCTGGGCCTCGAGGCCATGGCCGTGCCCGACACCGACGAAGACTGTGTCACTTTGGCTGCGCAGGCCGCGTGGAACCTGATTTCGCAGCAGGGCATCAAGCCCCACGAGATTGGCCGCATTTACCTCGGAACCGAGAGTGCCGTCGACGCCGCCAAACCTTCTGCCACCTACGTGCACGGACTGCTCGAGGAGCGCTTTGCCGCTGAGTTTGGTCCGCGCTCACTGGCCCACTGCGACGCCCTCGACATGACGTTCGCGTGCGCCGGAGGAGTGGATGCGCTGCTGAATTCCGCCGACTGGGTGCGCGCCGGCCGTGGCCGAAAGGCGCTGGTGATTGCCGCCGACGTGGCCAAGTACGCTCCGCACAGCCCGGGCGAGTACACCCAGGGCGCCGGAGCCGTGGCACTACTTGTGGCCGAAGATCCGCGCATTCTCGTGCTTGACGACGCGGTGGGCGTGAGCGTGGAAAGTGCCGCCGACTTTTTTAAGCCGCGCCGCAGCTTTGACAAAGGCGAGCTCGCCGCAGCAGTGGGCGGAACGCTTGAAACAGCCGCTGACCACCCGTTTTGGGCCACTCCCGATTCGGTCATTGAGCAATTTTTGGAGTTCCCGGTCTTTGACGGACCCTACTCAAATGACTGCTATGTGGCCCGTGTGCGCGAGGCATTAGGCCGATACGAGGCCGAGGCCGGCCTTCGCGCCATGAACGATTGGTTCGGTATGTGCTTTCACCTGCCCTACGCCTTTCAGGGTCGCCGCATGTGGCCCGATATCGCCCTCGACCTCTATGCGGAGCAAGGGCTTCTGGCCCAGGTAGAATCTGAAGCTGGCGTGACCGAGGCCGAGGCCGGAGGCCGTAAAGCCCTCGCCAAGGCGTGGAGCAAGTCCGCCGCCTACAAGGCCTATGTGGCCGAAAAAATTGGCCCAGGCGAAGCCGCCTCGATGCGCGTCGGAAACATGTACACCGCATCTATCTTCATGGGGCTTGTGAGCGCCCTGGTCGGCTATGCTGACCGCCGCGATCTCGGTGGCAAGCGCCTCGGATTTTTGAGCTACGGTTCCGGATCTAAGTCCAAAGTGTTTAGTGGCGTCCTTCGGGCCAATTTTACCGCCCAACTTCGCGGTTTGGACCTTGAAGGCGCTTTGGTGAACCGCCGCGGCATAAGTTTCGCGGCGTACGAAGCGCTGCACGCCCGAACCGCTCAAGGTCCGTTGGCGCCTGCTTCAGAAGGAGCCGTGCTCGACCGCATCGAAACCGAGGGCAACCTCCTCGGATACCGCCGCTACCGTTGGGTTCAGAACTAATTTTGTGCTGTGAACGAAGCGCCCATCACCAACCGCGTCGCCCAAAGTGCACTGGTCACCTTTGACCTTGAGGACTTTTGGCCCAAAGGGGGCGTTCGACATTTTTCGTTGACCGACTTGGCGCCTGAAGGCATCGTTCGCGAGGCCTTCGTTCGTGAATACGTACATAATTTAGAAAAGCATACGTACGATCGCGCCGTGGTCTGCCTTGAGGGTGCTCAGGACGTAATTGTTCCTCAGTGGTTGGGCCCGTTGCTTGCTAGTGCCATGGCTTCGCACGCTGAATTTGTGGGCTTCGGAACCGCATCCGAAGTGATCTCGGCCTACTACGCTCAGGCCCTCGCGACCCATGACTGGTCGGCCTACCGCAACGCCAAAGTCCTTCTCAAGGGCTGCGGGACGCACCCCGTTCCCGACACCGCTTACGCAGCGGCCGCACAGCACCTCACTAAGGTGGTCGACAAACTCATGTACGGCGAGGCGTGCAGTAACGTACCGATCTTCAAGGCTGCTGGTTCCTAGTTTCTAGTTACCGACGAGCCGAACAATGGACTAGAAACAAGAAACGAGTTACGACTAGCTAAAAGAAATGGAATTTAGAATCCTCTCCCTTCAGCGCCGCATTGAGCCCCTGCGCCAAGCGATTTTGAACCACGAGCTGTACCCGATGATGCAGAGCATGAACGAGGTGCGCACCTTTATGGAGCACCACGTCTTTGCGGTATGGGATTTCATGCGACTCCTCAAGGCGCTGCAGCGGGATCTCACGTGTGTGGATGAGGCGTGGGTTCCGACCGAAGACCGCGCTTCGCGCCGGCTGATCAACGAAATCGTGGTGGCCGAGGAGTCCGACGTGGACGTCAACGGACGCCCCGCGAGCCACTACGAGCTCTACCTCGATGCGATGCGACAGGCAGGGGCTGATACCCGCACCATTGTGCGCTTTGTGAGCAAGCTTCAGGCTGGCTTTAAGGCCAAGGACATGCTTCGATTTAACCTGGCTGAGATCGACGAGTCGACCATGGACTTTTTGAAGGCTACGGACCGAATTCTCAAGCGCGGTAAGCTCCACCAGACTGCGGCAGCCTTCACATTTGGACGCGAGGATTTGATTCCGGATATGTTTACGGCCCTGATTAAGAAGCTGTACGCGGAGCACCCGACTGAGTTGAGCGCCTTTGTGTACTACCTCGACCGCCACATTGAGTTGGACGGCGACGAGCACGGGCCGATGGCGATTCAGATGATGAAAAACCTCTGCAAAGAGGACGACGAGCTCTGGCTCGAGGCCGAAGATGCTTGCGTGGAAGCGCTTGAAGCCCGCCTCAAGCTGTGGGACGCCATTGCCGCCAAAGTGCGGACGGGCGCACTGGTGAGCTAATTGCCGCTCGGGGCGTAACTTTAACGCCCTATGAAAAAATTCATTGCACTTGTACTGGCGGTGGCGCTCGCGCTGCCGACGAGCCTTCGCGCTGACGAAGGCATGTGGATTCCGTTGCTGATTCAGAAACTGAACTACGCCCAAATGAAGAAAGAAGGTCTAAAGCTTTCAGCCAAAGACCTTTATGACATCAACCACGGTTCGTTGAAGGACGCCATTGTGTCGTTCGGCGGATTTTGCACCGGCGAAATCATTTCGTCGCAAGGTTTGCTGCTGACCAACCACCACTGTGGGTACGACGCCATCCAAAAGCACTCTACTGTTGAGCACAACTACCTCGAGGACGGATTTTGGGCCATGGAGCGGAGCCAAGAGCTTCCGAACCCCGGGCTCTTTGCCAACTTTTTGGTACGCATTGAGGATGTAACCGCTGCCGTGAATGCATCACTGAACGACCAAATGTCAGAGGCTGATCGCACGAAAGCCATTCAAATGAAGGGCGCCGAGCTCGCGAAGGCGGCTACCGAGGGCACGCACTACGAGGCTTCGGTAGAGACCTTCTACCACGGCAACGAGTTCTACCTGTTTGTCTACGAGAAGTTTAATGACGTTCGTTTGGTCGGAACACCTCCAAGTAGTGTCGGCAAGTTTGGTGGCGACACTGACAACTGGATGTGGCCGCGCCACACGGGTGACTTCTCGATGTTCCGCGTGTACGCCGGCAAGGACGGCAAGCCCGCCGACTACAGTGCAGAGAACGTACCCTTGACTCCAAAGCACCACTTACCCGTGAGCACCAAAGGGGTGAAGGACGGCGACTTCACGATGATTTTTGGCTACCCAGGCCGTACCGACCGCTACCTGAGCAGCTGGGGTGTGCAGCAGGCGATTGACCACTACAACCCCACTGTGGTTAAGATCCGCGACCAAAAGCTCGCAGTGCTGCGCAAGTACATGGAGTCTGATCCCGCACTCAACATTTTGATGGCCTCGAACTACGCGTCGACCGCCAACTACTGGAAGTACTACATCGGCCAGACCGAGCAGCTCAAGAACAACAAGGTCTACGACAAGAAGCGTGACCTCGAGAAGCAGTTCGAAGCGTGGATTGCCGCCTCGCCCGAGCGCCAAGCCAAGTATGGCGAGTCGCTGAAGCTGATGGCGGAGTACTACGACGCCACGAATCCGACCGTTAAAAACAATGTGTTTTTGATGGAAGCGGTGCTTCGCGGACCTTCATCAGTCCTTTTTGCCTACCGCAATGTGCGCAGTTTGGAGCGAGCATACAAGGACAAGGCGGGGTTTGCCAAGGCACGCCCCATGATCGAAGAATTGGCGAAAGAAAACTTTGCGGAGTTTCATGCGGGTGCAGACCGCGACATGATGCTAGCCCTATGGTCGATGTACATGAGCGACATACCGACGGCACAGCAGCCAAAGTTTCTTCAGTCTTTTGGCGGAAGCAAGGCCGCCCTTGAGGCCTTTGCGCAGAATGCCATGGCCACTTCGATATTCATGGACGCCAAGCGCTTTGCCGCCTTCCTTGAGAATCCTGATTCCGCCACGCTCGCTAACGATCCGTTGACGAAGGTGGCCAACGACTTCCGCACGACCTACTTTGGTGGTCAGGACGCCTCACTCGCCGCCAAAAAGTCAAAGGCGTACCGCCTGCTGACGGCGGGTGTGCGTGAAATGGATCCGAACCGCACCTGGTCTCCCGACGCGAACTCGACGATGCGCATGACCTACGGTCACGTGGGTAGCTACGAGCCCCGCGATGGTGTGAAGTACGACTACCTCACCTACCTCGACGGAGTGATGCAAAAGGAGGACGCAACGAATCCTGAGTTTGTAGTTCCCGCCCGCCTCAAGGAGCTGTACAAGGCCAAGGATTTTGGTCCGTACGCCGACAAAACGGGCCGCGTTCCGGTCGGAATTATTTCAGGCAACGACATCACCGGAGGCAACTCAGGATCGCCACTGATCAACGCCAAGGGCGAGCTGATCGGGGTGGCTTTTGACGGCAACTGGGAAGCTATGTCGGGCGACATTTTTTATGAAACGGAGCTGCAGCGCACGATTTCGTGCGACATTCGCTACGTGCTCTTCATCATTGACAAGTACGCCGGCGCCGGCCACTTGGTCAAGGAGATGACGCTGCGCTAGGTCGCAGTTACTTTAAACGGAAAAGCCCGCCATCATTGGCGGGCTTTTTTGTTGGCTACGGTCGTATACCGTTTAAAAACCTAGTTTTTTGAGCGCCTTTTGAAGCTCGTCTTCGCTCCGGAACTTCAAGGTCACCGTGCCCGCGCCCTGTGCGGTTTTGGTCACTTTGGCGGCCAGTCCGAGGATGTTTTTGAACGCCTGAGCAGAGGCCACGTCGTTGATGTTGCGGCCGCGGGCTGGGGCGGCAAGGGCTTCGGGGGTTTCGGAACCGGGGATTCCGTCCGGGTTTTGCACTAGTCGCACGGCCTCTTCGAGCTGGCGGACTGACCACTGCTGGGCCACGCTGTCCATGTAGAGCTCGTCCTGAACGTTGGGGTCTTCGAGGCCCACAAGTGCCTTGGCGTGTCCGGCACTGATGGTTCGGTCGCGAAGTCCCGCCTGAATCAAGGGCGTCAATTTTAGGAGGCCGAGAAAGTTGGCCACCGTCGAGCGCTGCTTGCCCACGCGCTCTGAAACCTGCTGCTGGGTGAGGCTGCATTCTTCCATGAGGCGCTGGTACGAGAAGGCGACCTCCATCGGGTCGAGGTCGCGGCGCTGAATGTTTTCAACCAACGCCATTTCAAGCATTTGCTGATCGTCAGCAAGCCGAACGTACACGGGTACGCGCTCAATACCCGCTAGCTGGGCTGCGCGAAAGCGTCGCTCTCCTGAAATGATTTCAAATCGGTCGGCCTCGATGCGGCGCACCGTGATGGGCTGAATGATGCCGAGTTGGCGAATGGATTCGGCGAGTTCTTCGAGCGGACCCGGCTCAAATTGGGTTCGCGGCTGCTTGGGATTGGCCTGGATTTGGCTCAGCGCCACCTCAAAAATGCTCGAAACCACGTCGCGCGCGCCGGGGTCTTGCGCCGTTACGGCGGAGTTGTCGTTCAGTAGCGCGGAGAGTCCGCGGCCCAGTGCTGGGCGTTTCGGTGTGGCCATGCGCAAATATCGGAAGTTCCGAAGAACAAGAGGCAACGCCGGAGGTTACCTTTGCAGCCTCCATGAACGACATCCGGAACTTCTGCATCATCGCCCATATCGACCACGGTAAGAGCACCTTGGCCGACCGCCTTCTCGACGTAACCCAAAGCGTTACGTCGCGAGAGAAGATGGACCAGCTCCTCGACAACATGGATTTGGAGCGCGAGCGCGGCATCACCATCAAGAGCCACGCCATCCAAATGGACTACCAGCGCGGAACCGAGAAGTTTCGAATCAACCTGATCGACACCCCGGGCCACGTGGACTTTAGCTACGAAGTGAGCCGAAGCATTGCCGCCTGCGAGGGTGCGTTGCTCGTAGTGGATGCGGCGCAAGGCATTCAGGCACAAACGATTAGCAACCTCTACCTCGCGATTGAGCACGATCTAGAGATTGTTCCGGTCCTCAACAAAGTCGACTTGCCCAGCGCCAACCCTGAAGAGGTTGAGGACCAAATTATTGACTTGATCGGCTGCAAGCGCGAAGACATTTTGCGCGTTTCGGCTAAGACGGGATTTGGCGTTCCCGAGTTGCTGGACGCCCTTGTGGATCGGGTTCCAGCCCCCAAAGGCAACGTAGATGCCCCGCTTCAAGCGGTCATTTTTGATAGCGTATACAACTCGTTCCGCGGAATTGAGGCCATCTTTCGCGTGAAAAACGGCGTCATTCGCAAGGGTGAGGCGGTTAAGTTCATGGCCACTGGCAAGACGTACTTCGCCGACGAAATCGGAATCTTGCGCCTCAACAAAGAGCCGCGCGACTTTGTCGCGGCGGGCGATGTAGGCTACATCATTAGCGGAATCAAAGAAGCCAAAGAGGTCAAAGTGGGCGACACCATTACCACGGTGGCCAACCCTGCCGAAGCCGCGGTAGCAGGTTTTGAGGATGTCAAACCCATGGTCTTTGCCGGAATTTATCCGGTCGAAACCGAAGAGTTCGAAGAGCTCCGCGGTGCCCTCGAAAAGCTTCGTTTGAACGATGCTTCGCTCACGTTTGAGGCTGAAACCTCGGCGGCGCTGGGATTTGGATTCCGCTGTGGATTCCTCGGGATGCTGCACATGGAAATCGTGCAGGAACGCCTTGAGCGCGAGTTCAACATGACGGTGATCACGACGGTTCCGAACGTGTCCTACTTCGCCTACACCAAGGCCGACGTCGACAAAGCGCTCTTGGTCACCAATCCTTCGGATTATCCTGACCCCTCAGGGCTGGACCGCATCGAGGAGCCCTTCATCAAGGCACAAGTCATTACGAAATCTGACTACGTAGGAGCCGTCATGTCGCTGTGCATCGACAAGCGCGGAGTCATCACCGGCCAGAACTACCTCACTTCGGACCGCGTCGAACTCAATTTTGACATGCCGCTGGCCGAAATCGTATTTGACTTTTACGACCGCCTCAAAACTATTTCGCGCGGATACGCTTCGTTTGACTACCACCCCATCGGCTACCGCGCGTCGCATTTGGTCAAGGTGGACATTATGCTCAACGGCGACCCCATCGATGCCCTTTCGGCCCTGATTCACAAGGACAAGTCTTATGATATTGGACGTCGTTTGTGCGAAAAGCTGAAGGAACTGATTCCGCGCCAGCAGTTTGTGATCGCAATCCAGGCCGCCATCGGAGCCAAGATTATCGCCCGCGAAACCCTTTCTGCCCTGCGCAAGGACGTAACTGCCAAGTGCTATGGTGGTGACATCAGCCGCAAGCGCAAGCTCCTCGAGAAGCAAAAAGAGGGTAAGAAGCGCATGCGCCAGCTTGGCAACGTGGAAATTCCGCAGCAGGCCTTCTTGGCGGTGCTGAAGCTGAACGACTAATTTGCTAACTTAGAGATTCTAAAATGGTGATAATGAGACATTCCATTCTGTACAGCTTGCTATTGTTTGTTTTATTCATGTTGGGCACAGCCTGTTCATCTGAATCAGGAGAATCAGGTTCGGAAACTCAAGAGGAAGTTGATTCTTTGGATCTAGAGGATGAAGAGTTTGACGACGAAGACGAGTTTGATGACGAAGAGGAGTTTGATGACGAAGAGGAGTTTGACGATGAAGACGAGTTTGACGACGAAGAGGAGTTTGAGGAGGATGAACCAGAAGTAGTTCCAACTCCGTCGAAATCCACAAAAGCGAAGCCTACCCAACCCGCGGTTCCGGCAGCAAAAGCGAAGCCCACCCAACCACTGTCTGCCACGACGCCTCGTGCCACACCAAAAAGCAAGGGTCAAGAGGTGTCTAAGGCGCCAAAGATTGCGGCCCAAAACAAGCCAAAGGTTCAGTTTCAGGCTGCGAACGGTGGTTGGTTAGTTCAAGATCAAGAGGGAAGTGGTTTTGTGGTATCATTTAAAGATGAAAACGTCCATCCAATTCCGAGTAAAGGACTGCTTGCCGGAAGCATTCAGCATAAAGGCAAGACGGATTGGCGTCTCCCTACATTTGATGAGGCGACGTATTTGATCGACGCATTATCGTTAAACGACCTTACCGCTAGCCAAAAAGAATTTTGGACCGCTACACCAAAGAAAAATGGTGTTTATGCGTTTGGCCTTGACAAGACGTACCGTTTAGCTAGTTCGAACGACAGTTGCGGAATTCTCTTGATTAGGTCTCTCTAAATGGAGAAGCACAACGTGTTTGAAACACTTGCAGCCAAGCGCGCCGAGGCGCAGCTCGGCGGCGGCCAGGCACGCATTGACGCCCAGCACGCTAGAAAAAAGCTGACCGCACGAGAACGCTTGGAGCTACTCTTTGACGAGGGCAGCTTTGAAGAATTGGGTGCCTTGGTGACCCACCGCAGCACGCTGTTTGGCTTAGACAAGCAGCAGTTTTTGGGCGACGGAGTCGTGACGGGCTACGGCACCGTCAATGGTCGCCTCACCTATGCCTATGCCCAAGATTTTACGGTGCTGGGGGGCTCGCTGGCCGAGGCGCATGCGGAGAAGATTTGCCGCGTCATGGACTTGGCCATGGACAACGGGGCTCCGATTGTGGGCCTCAATGACTCGGGTGGAGCCCGCATTCAGGAGGGCGTCGTGAGCTTGGGGGGTTATGCGGACCTCTTTTACCGCAATACGTTGGCTTCTGGCGTGATTCCGCAGCTAAGTCTGATTATGGGACCCTGTGCGGGCGGAGCGGTGTACTCGCCAGCGCTTACGGACTTCATTGGAATGGTCGAGGGCAACTCGTACATGTTTGTGACGGGCCCCAACGTGGTCAAGACCGTGACGCACGAAGAGGTGACCTCTGAAGAGCTGGGCGGAGCCTCCGCGCACGCCAGCAAGAGCGGCGTAACCCACTTTACCTACCCGAACGGGGTGGCTGCGATTGAGGGATTCAAAACCCTCTTGAGCTACCTGCCGCAGAACAACATGGATGGGGTTCCGCACCTGCCGTACGCGGCCGGGGGAGACGAGCGCCGCCCGAAGCTCGACACGGTGGTGCCCGAGAGCGCCCAGCAGCCCTACAGCATTCACGACGTCATCACTGAGGTAGTTGACGCCGAAAGCTTTTACGAAGTGCACAAAGACTTCGCGTGCAACATGGTGGTGGGATTTGCGCGCCTCGCGGGCCGTTCGATCGGAATCGTCGCCAACCAGCCCGCCTACTTGGCCGGAGTGCTCGACATTCAGGCGTCCACCAAGGCTGCGCGCTTTGTTCGCTTCTGCGACGCGTTCAATATTCCGCTATTGGTGCTCGAAGACGTGCCCGGGTTTTTGCCCGGAACTGACCAAGAGTGGAACGGCATCATCATGCACGGCGCCAAGCTGCTCTATGCGTTCAGCGAGGCCACGGTTCCGCGCATCACCGTCATCACGCGCAAGGCCTACGGCGGAGCCTACGACGTGATGAATTCAAAGCACATCGGAGCCGACCTCAACTTCGCGTGGCCATCGGCTGAAATTGCGGTTATGGGCGCTAAAGGAGCTGCCGAAATCATTTTTAAAAACGAAATCAGCAAGGCTGCTGACCCCGCGGCCATGTGGGCGCAAAAGGAAGCGGAGTACGCTGAGGCCTTCGCTAACCCCTATCAGGCGGCGGCGCGTGGCTATGTGGATGAAGTGATTTTTCCGCACGAAACCCGAGCTAAGTTGATTCGTGCGTTTCGCATGCTCGAGAACAAGTCGGTGGCACGTCCAAAGCGCAAGCACGGGAATATTCCGCTTTAAAAAGCCTACATTGTGCGCTTTAAATGGCGCTTTATGTTTCGATTGCGGCAGCTTTTTGACGAACTCTCTACGCGGAGTCTAGATTTTTTAATGCTCTTTTTAGCGGTAACCCTAGGTTTTGTGGCCGAAAACTACCGCGAAGCCCAAGTAATTGAGGCCAATCTGCAGAGGAACTACGAAGCGATGCTCGACGAGTTGGCGATCGATCGCGACCAAATGGACCGCATTAGCGGACCGAGTGTGCCGCAGGGGCGAGCACTGCTGATACTGGAGCACTTGCTTTACGAGTACCAAGGTGAGCGAATTACCTACGACTCACTGGTCGATGGCATGCTCAGCTTGGACTCCATTCCGTCGTACCCTACTGTTTTTGTGAATAACGCGACCTACAAAAGCATTCAATCTATGGGCTATATGGCTTCGATTGCCCGCGACGACCTCAAGTTGACGATGACTCACTACTACGAGACGATGATGAAGCGGCTAGAGGACAACAATGCCCTATTTGACCAAGAGGGAGCCGACTTTTTCAACAACGACATGCCGGTATTAAAAATCAATTGGTTGCGGAGCGACGACGCGCTTGAAGTCATAAAACACCCAACCGATTCTGCGTTTAACGATTTAAAAACCTACCAACGCTGGGTGCTTAACAGGCCAGAGACCAAGGACTACCTCGGTTCGGTTCGCGCAATTCACGACGTCGAGTCCTTTAGAAGTCGATTTTTAGTTTATTGTTTTGCGGTTTCCAAGATGCGTGCTCAAAATGACTCGCTTACGGCACTTCTCGAGTCGGTCCGGCGCGAATAAGTGATTTGGGCAATTGCTGTTCTCGCGCTACATTTGCCGTCCTGTAAACGATGCCCCATCGTCTAATTGGCAGGACAGCGGATTTTGGTTCCGTCAGTCTAGGTTCGAGTCCTAGTGGGGCAACAAAAGACCCAAGCCGCGTAGCAACCTGCGCGGCTTTTTTTATGGGCCGCCGAGTGAAGCTCCTTTCGACGAGGCGGCCCATAAAAAAAGCGAGGGCGGCATCCGCCGCCCGGCGTGGGTCGGAACCCACCAAAGTGACGTTGAACTTGGAAGCCCAAAGGAACAATTGGGGCACAGTTTGAGTTTAACCAAGGTGGAACGAGCAGCTAGCGACAAGGGATTCTTCTTTACACAGTTTGAGCCCAAGAGCGTTTCGCCCTTTGACAAACTCTTTGACATCTTCAAAGAGCTCATCGTCTATGTTTCGGGCGACTTTGACGAGGCCATCACGTGGCTGCGCGAGCTTGACAAGGAGTACGAGCTCACGGATGAGAACTACACCATCGACGACTTCATCAATGACCTGAGGGAGCGCGGCTACATTCGCCCAGAGGTCGACGGCGATGGGGTTCCGGGCATGGGCATCACCGCAAAGACAGAGCGCCTCATCCGCCAGACGGCCTTGGATCAGATTTTTGGCAACCTCAACAAGAGCGGATCCGGAAACCACAAAACCAAAAAGTCAGGCGACGGCGACGAGAAGACGGGCGAAATGCGCCCCTACATGTACGGCGACGGCCTCGAAAAGATTTCGCTCACCGAGAGCATCAAAAATGCGCAGGTGAACCACGGAATCGGTGATTTTGAACTCACCGAAGAGGACCTCGTCGTCGAGGACAGCCAGTTCAATTCACAGATGAGCACGGTGCTGATGATCGACATCAGCCATTCGATGATTTTGTACGGCGAGGACCGAATTACTCCGGCCAAGAAGGTTGCGATGGCGCTGGCCGAGCTCATTACCACGCGCTATCCCAAAGACAGCATCGACATCATTGTCTTCGGAAACGACGCGTGGCGGATTTCGATCAAAGAGATTCCGTACCTGAAAGTGGGCCCGTTTCACACGAATACGGTGGCGGGACTGCAGCTCGCCATGGATATTCTGCGGCGCAAGCGAAACAGCAACAAGCAAATCTTTATGATCACGGACGGCAAGCCGAGCTGCATCAAAGAACGCGACGGAACCTACTACATGAACAGCAACGGGCTGGATCCGTACGTGACCGAGCGCTGCTACGTCCAGGCGGCCCAGGCGCGCAAGCTGCACATTCCGATTACCACCTTTATGATTGCGCGGGACCCCTACCTGCAGCAGTTTGTGGACACATTTACCGAGGCCAACCAAGGCAAGGCATTTTACACGGGACTGAAAGGTCTGGGTGAGATGATTTTTAGGGACTACGAAACCAACCGAAAGAAACGACTCAAATAGAATGATTACCACGTTAGGAGCACTCAAGGCATCAGGCTACCAAAGCACGTCGATTAAAGACGAGCTCCGCGCCAACCTCATCAAGCACTTGGAGGCCGGAACCACCGTGTTTCAGGGAGTCCATGGGTTTGAAGACTCGGTGCTTCCCGAGCTCGAGCGCGCCATTTTGTCGCGTCACAACATCAACCTGTTGGGCCTTCGGGGGCAGGCCAAAACGCGCTTGGCGCGCCTCATGGTAGAGTTGCTGGACGAGTACATTCCGGTGGTCCAAGGTTCCGAGATCAACGACGACCCGCTCGCGCCCATCTCGCGCTTTGCCATCGATTTGATTGCCGAGCACGGCGACCAAACGCCGATTGCGTGGCTGCACCGCTCACAGCGCTACTCAGAGAAGCTGGCGACGCCCGACGTAACCGTGGCGGATTTGATTGGCGACATTGACCCCATCAAGGCGGCCAACCTCAAGCTGTCGTACGCGGACGATCGGGTGATTCACTTCGGAATGATTCCGCGCGCCAACCGCTGCATTTTTGTGCTGAACGAGATTCCGGATTTGCAGGCGCGAAACCAGGTCGCCCTCTTCAACATTTTGCAGGAAGGGGATGTGCAAATTCGCGGATTCAGCATTCGCCTTCCGCTCGATATTCAGTTTGTGTTTACCGCCAACCCCGAGGACTACACCAACCGGGGAAGCATTGTCACGCCGCTCAAGGACCGCATCGGAGCCCAAATTTTGACGCACTACCCGCAGACCATCGCGGTTGCCCGCAAGATTTCGGCCCAAGAGGCCCGAATTAACCAAGCGCAGGCGAGCCGGGTGTACGTGCCAGATCTGGCGTACAATCTGCTCGAGCAGATCATTTTTGAAGCGCGCGAAAGCGAGTACGTAGACCACAAAAGCGGAGTGAGTGCGCGAATGAGTATTTCGATGCTCGAGAGCCTGGTAAGCACGGCGGAACGCCGTGCGTTGATCAACGGCGAGGCAACGACCACCGTGCGTTTGTCGGACTTCATGGGAGTGATTCCGGCGATCACGGGCAAGGTGGAACTCGTGTACGAGGGCGAGCAAGAGGGCGCCGCATTTGTTGCCGAACAGTTGATTGGGGCGGCGATCAAGACGCTGTGGCCGAGTATGTTCCCGAAAATCGAGAAGCTCACCAAGAAGTCAGTGAGCAGTCCGTATGCGGCCACGGTAGATGCCATTTACCAGCAGGGAGGCGTGCTGCTTTACGACGAGTGCGACCAAAGGGAGTACGCGTCGTGCTTGAATAAGGTCAAGACCTTGGACGATTTAATTCAAGAGCACCAGCCCAACGTTGAACCACGGGATCTGCTCTTTCTCAAAGAATTCATGCTTTGGGCGCTCGCCGAACAGCAGCAGCTGGGCAAGGATCGCCTACAGAACGGATTCCAGTTCAACGAATTTCTGTAGTACCGCAAAGGGCGGCATTGGTCGCCCCTCGGGCGCGGTAGCGGGTGCTTGACCCTCGAGGGGCTATTCCTCGAACCGGGACTTGAACCCACCGTTTCGGCGTGGACTTCCGTCGCCAGAACCTGAACCCGAAGCGGATCCCGATCCAGATCCCGAACGCTTGGGCCCGCGTCCACGTCCGCGATGGCGGTTGCGTCCCGCTTTGCGTTCCGCCTCATCTCGGCCCTTGGCCTTGAGGTAGCGGTAGCGAAAAATGACAGCTTGGCCAAAGATGCTTAGCCCGGCGTTGAATGCGACGAGACCTACGGTTCCGACCAAAAAATAGGCCTGCTGCGTGGACTTTAAAAGGATGGCTTCGCCGACGATTGAAAGGCCAAGGCCGACGAGGATTAGGCCTGAAATGGCGAATAGGAGCCAGCTGCGGCGAAGTTGAACGGTCTGTTTCACAAGGGTGAAGCTACAAAAATTCCGCTAGACTAGGGAAGCATGAGTGGGCTGGGATCGCCAGAGATCGCATACATCATCAGACCAGAAAGCCACCCGCCATAGGTTCCGAGGGCATATCCGAGAACGGCCAGCAGGACGCCTACGGGGGCCAACGACGGGTGAAAGGCGGCGGCGGCGACAGGTGCCGAAGCGGCTCCACCAATGTTGGCCTTGGATCCGACGGCCAAGAAGAAGAAAGGAGCCCGGATGAGACGTGCGACGAGAACTAAGATGAGTACATGGATGGTCATCCATAGGGCGCCCACCCCAATCAAGCCAGGTTGGCTGAGGGCCTCCATTAGGTCCATCTTCATTCCAATGCTTCCGACAAGAATGTAGATGAAGACCGAACCCCAACGGCTTGCGCCCACACCTTCGAGGTTACGGGCAGGGGTTAAAGAAAGCAAAAGCCCAAGGGTCGTTGCAATGATCACAATCCAAAAGAAGTCGCTGGTGAAGCTGAAGTTGGCCGTATACGGGGCGTGTTCGGTAAACCAGGGGGCTAAAAAGTCTCCTGCTGCATGACTGATGGCCACCGCGCCAAAGGCTACTCCCAAAATTTTCATGGCGTCAGCCAGGGTCGGAATCTTGGCGGTGCGCTTGAGGAAGTCCTCCATTTTTTCTTGGAGCTCTTTGACCGAACGGTTGTCGGCCTTGAGCCACGCATCGACCCGGTCTGATTTGGCCGCCCCGAGAAGAATGACGGCCATCCAGATTTCGGCGACTACAACGTCGACGGTGATCATGGCAGAGTAGATGGACTCGCTGGGTTTGAATACCTCATAGAGCGCGGCCTGGTTGGCTCCGCCGCCAATCCAAGACCCTGCGATTGTTGAAAATCCGCGCCAAACAGCTTCAGCGCCCACTCCGCCAACAGTTTCAGGAGAAATCCAAGAAACGATAAGTAATGCCAGTGGACCCCCAATGATGACACTGAACGTTGCCGTGAAAAACATGATCAATGCCTTTGGACCTAAACCGATCACAGCCTTGAGGTCAATGCTTATAGTCAGCAAGACCAGCGAAGCGGGGAGTAAGTACCGCGACGCGATGAAGTAAATATTCGTGTCTTTTGGAACCAACCCCGTGTTCGTGAGCAGCGACGGCACGAAGTAGCATAGCAGCAGCGCCGGAACGATGCTAAAGAATTTCTTGAATCGGGGCTCGCTCGCGGCCCAGAAAATGGAGCCAAGTATGGCCATGAGGAGTCCAAAAACGACGGCTTCGTTGGTGATGAGTGCAGTGTGTTCCATGTTCGGGGGCCAAATCTAGGGCTAAGTTGCGCTTCCACGAAGGTTGTGCTACCTTACCCCCATGAAGAACATATTCTTGGGGAGCCTCGTACTCGCAACTTCATTGGCCTCAGCGCAAAGCGTGATGACCCCCGAACTACTCTGGTCGCTCGGCCGTGTGAGCCTCGACGATGCTGCTTCGAGCGGATGGGTTGCCTACGGTGTGACGCGCTACGACCTCGAGGCCAATAAGGGCAACCGCGACCTCTTTTTAGTGAATGCGGCGACCGGCGAAACGCGCAGCCTTGCTGCGGACCCCGGGTCGGAGCTAAGCGCCACCTTTGTCAAAGGCGGAACCCGCGTGGCGTACGTGCACCAAGGCAAACTCAAGTCACGCGCCCTTGATGGCAGCGACGTGCGGGTGCACTTGGATGTTCCGGGCGGGGCCAGCGATGTCAAGTTCCGAGAACTGTCCAACGGCCAATGGATTGTGGCATTTGTGACGCGTGAAAAGCTCGACCAAACTCCGCTCGAGCGCCACCCCGAAGCGCCAAAGGCCAACTACGCCGTGTTTGACGACCTGATGTACCGCCACTGGGACAGCTGGACCGACTACCACTACAACCACGTGGCGTTTGCGCACGTAGTCCCAGACGCATCCAATCCGGCCACGGAGTACACCGACATTCTCATGGGCGTACGCGGCCATGCGCCGCTGCCTCCGTTTGGCGGAGCCGAATCCTTTGACATCAGCCCCGATGGGTCATTTATCGTGTATTCAGCCAAGCTGGCCACTGGTAAGGAGTTCGCGCTGCACACCGATTCGAAGCTCTACCGCTACGACGTGGCTACGTCGAAGACTACGGAGCTTCCGGGCCTGAGCGGCTACGACGGAAACCCGCGCATTTCGCCCGACGGCAAGACGCTGGCCTTTACGGCAATGCCCACCGACGGCTTTGAATCCGACGTCAACCAGCTCCACCTGCTCGACCTCAGCACGCTGGGCGCGCAGCCTCGCCGTATCGACGTAGCAGGCGAGTACGTCAACGACCTGAAGTGGGTGGGGCCCACAAGTATGGTTCTGAACGTGACCCAAGAGGCGTCCAACCAGCTGATCCGCCTTGAGCTCAAGGGGGCGAAGGCCACGGTGACGCCCTTGACCTCGGGCGACTTCGACTTTGGCGGCTTTGATTATGCGGGCAAGATCCTGGTGGCCGAGCGCATGGACCAGAACCAGGCCAACGAGCTCTACACACTGGGCGGCAAAGCCCCGGTGGCTCTGACCCACGTCAATGACGCCGACTATGCCAAGATTGCGCGCGGCACGGTTGAGAAGCGCTGGATTCCGACCAGCGACGGCAAAAAAATGCTGACGTGGGTGATGTACCCGCCGAATTTTGACCCTGCAAAGAAGTACCCAGCCCTGCTGTACTGCCAAGGAGGCCCGCAGAGCACGGTGAGCGCGTTCTACAGCTTTCGGTGGAACTTTCAGGTGATGGCAGCCCAGGGCTATATCGTCGTCGCACCGAACCGCCGCGGAGTTCCAGGCTTTGGCCGCGAATGGAACGAGCAGATCTCAGGCGACTGGGGCGGGCAAGCGATGAAGGACTACCTCGCGGCAATTGACGCGGTGTCTGCCGAGCCCTACGTCGACGCCGCGCGCCTCGGCGCCGTGGGTGCCAGCTATGGCGGCTACAGCGTTTACCAGCTCGCGGGCATTCACGAGGGCCGCTTCAAAGCGCTGATTTCGCACTGCGGACTCTTCAACATGGACAGCTGGTACGGCACCACCGAGGAGCTGTTTTTTGCCAACCACGACTTGGGCGGATCCTACTGGGACCAGCCCCAATCCAAGTCCTACGGCGAATTCAATCCTAAAAACCACGTGGACAAGTGGACCGCCCCGCTCCTCGTGATTCACGGGGGCAACGACTTTAGGGTTCCGCTCAACCAAGGCATGGAGGCGTATCAAGCGGCTCAGCTGCGCGGAATTCCGTCTCGATTTCTATACTTCCCCGAAGAAGGCCACTGGGTTATGAACCCACAGAACGCGCTGGTGTGGCAGCACGAATTTTTTAACTGGCTCAACGAATGGCTCAAACCATGAACAAAACACGACTGACTTTCTGGATTGCCACCGGCATCATTTTTCTATTTGAAGGCGTGATGCCCGCTCTCACTGGCCATACCGAAATGGCCAAGGCTGGGGTGGCCCACCTTGGGTACCCTGACTACTTTCGGGTGTTTCTCAACATCATGAAGGTGGCCGGAGCCCTTGTGCTCATCGTTCCGATGGCACCTGCACGCTTGAAAGAATGGGCCTATGCCGGCTTCACATTTTCACTGTTGGCGGCGACCTTCAGCCACTACATGGTGGACGGGCCTGATGCGCAAACGTTTTTTCCGCTAGTAATCCTCGGAATTTTGATGACGTCCTACGTCACGTTCCGCCAAGGGGCGCTCGCGCCCAAGGTTTAGTGCGACGCTGCGTACAAAAATTTGAGGATTAGCTCCTGGCCGGACTCGTCAATAGCGACGGTTCCGGCTTCTTTATTGGCCATAGGTACCATTTTTGGAACCCATTTCGCCCACTGCGCTTCAGTGTGTGAGTTTGGCGCGTAGGCGGGGTGGCAGCGCCCGCAGTTTGCAGCATACAATGCTTGTCCGGTCGTGAAATCCGCCATACTGTACCCGGGGTATTTCGCTTGGGCCGCGGTCAAATTGATGGCAGACGTGCTTTTGGCGGATCCGCACGCGGCTAGAAGTGAAACTACGGCAATGGTGATGGCAGTGGTGAAAAGGTAACGGGTGGTCATGGTATGGCTTTGTTTACTAGGGTGAAGATAGCCCAGATTACAAATCCGGTACCAACGCGTACATTCGTTTACTATGGATGTAGTCCACGCCCTTTCGGGTCCGCGAAATGTTTCGACAGCCCTGATGTACAGCTTTGCCCAGCGGCCGGGCTGGTCGGTGGTCGACGAGCCCTTTTATGCGGCCTACTTGGCGCGAACGGGCGCGGACCATCCCGGACGTGCGGACGTTTTAGCGAGCCAGCCTAAGGACCCAGCCGAAGTTTGGGTTCAGCTCGCGGGGTGCCCCGAACCGGTGTACCTCAAAAACATGGCGCACCACATGGACGGCGTAGACCTCAACCCCGCGGCGGGCTGGAAGCACATTCTGTGGATTCGAAGTCCCCGCAAAGTCATCGCTTCGTTTGCCAAGGTGGTTCCGGACGTGCAGCTGCGCGACGTGGCCCTGCGCGAGCAGCTCGAAGCGCTTAACCAGCTGCAATCCCTGGGGTCCCAGTACGTGGTGGTCGACTCGGACCAACTCCTGCGGGATCCCGAACGGGGGTTTCGCGCCGTATGCGCTGCGTTGGACCTTGAATTTCGATCGGAACAGCTGTCTTGGCCAGCGGGCCCCAAGCCCTACGACGGGGTGTGGGCTCCGCACTGGTATGCTCAAGTACACCAGTCCACCGGCTTTGGCCTGGCGTCTCCTGAACCCCCGCGCATGGCTGAGCATCTCGAGGCTTTGGCCGAAGAGGTGGCCCCACTTTATGCGCGCTTGGCTAACCAGTCGCACCCCATCGATTAAATTCGCTTCAAATGCTTCAAACGTTTAATCCCCAAAATGCCAACCTGCAGGTCTGGGTCGGCGACCGCCTTTGGCCCCGTGACCAGGCAAAAGTGAGCGTATTTGATTCCGCCGTTCAAGGTGGCGACGCGGTGTGGGAGGGCCTTCGGGTCTATACCAACGGAATCTTTGCCCTGGACTACCACCTCGATCGACTTTTTGCTTCGGCCCACGCGATGGCCTTCGCTAACGTTCCGACGCGGGACGAAGTCCGTTCCGCCATCTTTCAAACGCTTGAAGCGAATGGAATGCGCGGTGACAGCCACATTCGGCTAACCCTGACGCGCGGCGAGAAGATTACCTCAGGAATGGATCCGCGCCTCAACCAAAAGGGCTGCACCCTTATTGTGCTGGCGGAGTGGAAGAAGCCCGTATACGACAACGCCGCGGGTGTGCGCATCGTGACGTCGGCGATTCGCCGCAACAGTCCGCAGTTTGTAGATTCAAAAATCCACCACAACAACCTCATTAACAACATCTTGGCAAAGATTCAGGCCAACGTCGCAGGGGCCGACGACGCCCTGATGCTCGACGAGCGTGGATTTGTGGCCGAGATGAACGGAACCAACATCTTCATGATCCGGGGTGGTCACCTGCTCACACCGCACGCGACCAACTGCCTTCCGGGCATCACGCGCGGAATCGTGCTGGAGCTGGGTCGTGAGTTGGGGATTCCGACCGAGGAACGCGACCTGTCGCTGACCGAACTCTACACGGCCGACGAGGCCTTCGGCACCGGAACCATGGGCGAACTCACCCCCGTGGTCGAGGTGGACGGGCGACGCATCGGCAGTGGCCAGGGCGGACCCATTTCGGCCGGCCTCGCCGAGGCCTTTCACGCCCGGGTAGCGAGCGGTCGCTGGACGGTGCCGTTCCCGTAGTGTTCCGAAAAGCCGTACTTTACAGGGACCTAAACGCCCCTGTATGAAGTTAGTTGCCCGGATCCTTGGGTTGCTGAGCCTATTGCTCGTTGCACCAATCTATGCACAAACCGCACGCATCACCGGAACCGTGACCGACGCCAAAACCCGTGAGGCAGTGCCTTCAGCGGTCGTTACCGTGGGTGCGTCTAAGGCGGTAACAGACCCGGACGGCAAGTTTGTCGTTCAGGGTGCACGTCTTCCCGCGTCAATTGCGGTGGAGGCGTTTGGTTTTGACACCTACCGAGGCGAAGTGCGGAACTCGGATCCGCTGAACATCAAACTCAACGCGTCATCGGTGGAACTTGCCGAGGCACAGATTGTGGCTTCAAAGATTTCTGAAAAGCAAAAGCAGGCTCCGCTGACGGTCGAAGCGCTGGATTTGGCCAGCATGAAAGAGGCGCCCGCGCCCAACTTTTACGAAGCGCTCGGAAGCATGAAGGGCGTAGACCTTACCTCGGCGAGCATTGGATTCAAAATCATCAATACCCGCGGATTCAACAGCACCAGCCCGGTGCGCAGTCTCCAAGTCATTGATGGAGTCGACAACCAGGCTCCGGGATTGAATTTTTCGCTCGGCAACTTTTTGGGTGCCAGCGAACTTGACGTGCAGCAGGTCGACGTGATTTCGGGCGCAGTGGGCGCTTTGTATGGCCCTTCGGCGTTTAACGGCGTCATCGCAATGACCACCAAAGACCCGTACCGATTTCAGGGGACATCGGTGCAGTTGAAGGGGGGCGAGCGCCGCTTGGCGGAATTTGGATTCCGCCATGCTCAAGCGTTTAAGCGGGCTGACGGAAGTGCGAGTTGGGCCTACAAAATCAACCTATTTGCTCTTCGCGCCGACGACTGGGAGGCGACCAACCTTGACCCGACCGACGATTCAAAGTCTGCCGCCGACAACCCTGGAGGCTACGACGCGGTGAACCGCTACGGCGACGAAATCGCCTACGATGACGGGGGCGACGTCAAAACCTACGCGGGCATCGGAACCTACCATCGCCGAGGCATCGAAGAATCCGCCCTGGTGGACTACAATACCGAAAATCTCAAGATGGCCACTTCGGTGCACTACCGCAGCAAGTCGGGTATCGAAGGCATTTATGCCCTCAATTACGGTACCGGAACCACCGTCTACCAGGGCGACAACCGATTCAGCCTCAAGGATATAAAGTTTCTTCAAAACCGCGTGGAACTTCGCAAGGGCGAGGATTGGTTTGTGCGCGCCTACACGACCCACGAGGACGCGGGCCAGACCTACGACGCCTACTTTACGGCACTTCGCATGCAGGACTCAGTGCTGAATGAAGGGTTTTGGGCCAACCAGTACCGCTCGTTTTGGAACATCTTTCAAAAACAAAAGGTCCGCGGCTTAAACGGTTACCCGAGTGAAACGCTCCCCAACGCCGAGTTTAGCGACGCCATGGCCCAATTGTGGGCGAATAATCCTCAAGCGTTTCAATCGTTTCACGCGGACAACCGCAGTTGGATGGACATGGCCTACGATCCCGACAGTATGCTGATTCCGGGGTCAGCAGCATTTGAGGCGCTGAAGCAATCCATCATTACCCGCCCATTTACCGAAGGCGGATCGCAGTTTTGGGACCGATCCTCGCTCGCCCACCTACATGGCCAGCGTGCCTTTGACCTCGCGGGCGGGCGGCTCACTGCAGGGGCAAGCCTTCGCCAGTACCGCCCCAATTCGCGCGGAACCTTGTTTAGCGACACCAACGGCCGCGTCCTGCGCGTCGCAGAGCTGGGCATGTATGCCGGATACCAACGCCAATGGGGCGATAAGTGGACCCTGAATGCGACGGCCCGGGCGGATAAAAACCAAAACTTTAAGTGGCTCTTTTCACCCGCGGCCTCAATTGTGTACCGCCCCACTGCCCAAACGGTGTGGCGCTTGGGCTTCTCGTCGGCAGTGCGGAACCCAACCCTTCAGGACCAGTACCTCTACTACAATGTGGGCCGGGCGCTGCTCTTGGGCAACTTAAACGGCTACGATTCGCTTGTAACTATTGATGAGGTCGGCGACTTCTTGGCGGCGGGACCCCAAGACCGCGCTAATTGGCAATGGCAGTACTACAGCATGCCGGGCGTCCGCCCCGAGCAGGTGCGCAACATTGAGCTGGGCTACCGCAGTACATGGTGGGACCGACTCTACCTCGACGCGACCTACTACTACAGCTGGTACACGGACTTTATTGGTTACCACTTAGCCCTCAAGATTGACGACAATCCGGGCGGAAGCGCCGCTGACCGGCTTCGCGGGGTTGAGGCTTATCGTCTGGCATCTAATGCCCAAGAGCGCGTGACCACCCAAGGATTTAGTATCGGAGCCAACTACTACATCAAGCGCTATACATTGGCCGGGAACTACACCTGGAATGTGCTGAATTCAGGTGCCGATGACCCCATCATTCCCGCATACAACACCCCGGAGCACAAGTACAACCTCTCAATCTCAGGCCGCGATCTCAACTGGAAGCTCGGCAAGGGCCGCTGTGGCTATACCCTGGCCTACAAGTGGGTCGAAGGCTTCCTCTTTGAGGGTTCGCCCCAGTTTACGGGGCGGATTCCGAGCTATAGCCTGGTCGATGCACAGACCTCGTGGACTTCATCAGACAGCCAATGGACGGTCAAGTTGGGCTCAAGCAATCTGCTCAACCAGCGCGTCGTTCAGGTCTACGGGGGTCCAGCTGTGGGCCGACTCACCTACCTCTCACTGACCTGGGATGCACCAACCAAGTAAAATTTTTCGTAAGTTTCTGAACATTAATTACCTAATCGTATGATTAAACACTACTCTAAATTCCTTTTGGCGGCCATGGCGCTTGCTTCAGCCAGCTTCACGGCGTCCGCGCAGTCGCGCTACGTCGACGAAGTCTTTACCGACGCGCAACTTACCGTCCTTCCTAACGTAGCCTACGGCTACAACTTCAGCCAGTACGTGCCCGCCACGATGGGCGGACCGATGGTGATTCCGATGTATTCAGACATCTACATGCCCGACACTGCCGTAGATAGCGAGACCGCACGCCCGGTGGTTATCATCTTTCACACGGGATCATTCTTGCCCAAGGGCCTCGCATCGCCGATGGGAGACCGCAAGGATTCGGCCGTCGTTGAAATCGCCAAGCGATTCGCGCGCCGCGGATTTGTGGCCGTTTCGGCGAGCTACCGCCTCGGTTGGTTGGCCAACTCGACCAACTTGGACCTTCGCCGCGGAACCAACTTGATGGCAGTTTACAATGCCGTACAGGATGCCAAGGTGTGTGTGCGCGCCGTGCGTGCCTCGAAGCTCGCTTTGGGCGATCCCTACCGCATTGACCCCAGTGCGATTTCGCTAATGGGCGCGGGCTCAGGAGGCTACATTACCCTGGCCTACGCTACGATTAACAATCTTGCGGAGATCGCATCTCCGGCGAAATTCCAGTACACTGCGGCCGGAACCGGTATGTTCGGTGGCACCGTGAGCGCGGGAGACCCCTACATCGACACTGCAGTAGTAGGCGATTGGAACGGTTACGGAGGTAAGGCCACAATCATCGGAGCTCACCCGGTCACGGGCCTCCCGTTGGTGGACCAAACCCAGCCTGGTCGTAACATCGAGTTGTACAAAGGCGTACCTCATGCCGTCAACATGGTCATCAACTTGGGCGGAGCTCTTGGCGACTCAGCCTGGTTGGCCCAGGGAGACGCACCGATGGTTAGCTTCCACAGCCGCTACGACTTTTTTGCTCCTTACTATCGCGGAATGGTGAACGTACCCATCGCAGGTGCATTCTTCCCCGTAGTTGAAGTTGCGGGATCGCACACAGCGGTGAAGATGTCGAACACGTTTGGCAACAACAGCGTACTTGCCGCTTCAACGATGAATGACGCGTACAGTGTAAAGGCGCGCACGAATCCGCACAACGTGGGCAACCAAGACAACATTTACACGTTCAATATGCTACCGCCCAACATGGCGATGCCATTCCGCGTGAATGCCAACCCTTGGGATTGGTGGGATGCCAACGACCCCTTGTCAGCGAACGAAACCAACCCTAACATCAAGGCACAGTCGAATTTGTACATCGATACAGTGATGGCGTACACGCTTCCCCGCATGGCTAAAGCTTTGAACGCGGTGGGTTACAGCATCTCGGTTCCCGAAGTGGAGTCGGTAAAGGTGCAGCTTGTTCCGAACCCGACCACCGCAAACGCTGTGGTGCGCGCCTTTGGAGCAAGTGTTACCTCAGTTGAGGTGTACGACATCCTCGGACGCCCCGTATTTGCTCGCTCGCTCAATGCTGAAGAAGTGGAACTTCCCAGTGCCTTGTGGGCACCTGGCGCCTACTTCGTACGACTGCATACCGAGCGTGGAGTGCATACTGCGAAACTGATTCGCCACTAAGCGGAGTTGACCGATTAAAGCCCGCCGAGCGCAAGTTCGGCGGGCTTTTTATTTAGTAGCGCTCAACCCGCCCCTCAAGCGCCGCCTCGTAGTCGGGCGGGTACAGGGACTCCTTGCGGGGGTAGTCAAACGTTTGAAGCACGTCGAAGTAGGCCTCTCGGGACATGCTGTCGTGGTGAATAAACCCCGCATTGTACTGGTAGGTCTGAACCAGATTGAGCCCCACAATCCCCACCACGGCCGCAAGACTCAACCGGCGGAGCCACGCCGGGGATTCCTCGAGCATACGCTGGAAGTACACGGCGAACGGCAGCGCTAGCAGCGCGTAGGCGTCGATCAGGGGGCGGGCGCCGAAGCTTCCGCCGTACCACCACGCCCACCAGCAGAATGTGATATAGGCGTGGGCGATAAGGTAGAACCCCACCACGAGGGCCCAGGACGGCTTTTTGCGGGCAAGCCCCCAAAACCCGAAGACCATGAACGCGGCCATCGGGGTGTACAGCATCCAGCCCTTGCGCCAACTGAATAAACCTTGAATCCAGGCGGGTTCCGACCAAAAAAAGCGCTCAGCGCCATAGGACCACACGATCCAGTGGCCGGTGCTGAGCTTCCAGTAGATCAATTGCGGAATTCCGACTGCGATCGCCACTACTAAGGCCCAAGCGAGGCGTTGGGCGGTAAGCAAGCCCTTGGGCAAGCGGCCATCCAAGGTAAATAGTGCGGCGACCGCCATTGGAATCAGGATGTTGACGGGACGGATCAGTACGATGAGGCCCGCGAGGGCTCCGAGCACCAGAAGCCGCCAAGCTTGCTCGCGCCGACGCCAAAGGTCCCCGTGGTAGAGCATCGCCGCGGAGAGCATGAATGTGGCCCCATGGCTCATGGCGCCCCGATAGGTTCCGTAGTAAAAGAGGTTGGTGCCCAAAAAGAGCGCGACGAGCGTCCACGCAATCGCCGCATCGGGAACGTAGTGGCGCAGCACCCGCCGAAGCAGCGACAGGCCCAAAAGCGGGTAGAAGAGGCCGGCAAGGGCGATTCCGACGCGGTAGGGCATTGAAAACCCGTGGGCCTCTGAAGGATTAACGACCAGGGTGTACGCGTGTGAAGCGGCAAAAAACGGCGCGTAGAGCACGGCCATACCCATGGTGAACTTGAGGTGGCGCCCGCCCGATTCGGGGTGTTCGTGCACGCCTACAAGCTGGATCATGTCGTACTTCCAGGGCTTCTCGAGCCGCACGTCGCCCTCGATAAATACCATGGGGAGGTAGGCATAGTAGCCCGCCACATCGTACGAAATTACTTGGTTGCGTACGTAGCCGCCTCGGACGGTCCATGGTTGCTGCCAAAAGGTGACCACCACTGCGACCACCGCCAATAACCAAAACACCGCTTTCGAACGAACCATTCTTAAATGTACCAAAAAAGCCCGCATTTCTGCGGGCTTCTAGGGGAACCAATATACCTTAACACCTTAACACACTACGAAACGCAGAGCGAGAAGCGGTTCCGAGCCTCTGTTATCAAAGCACGTGCCGCAAACTTAGGTGCAGGTAAAATTTGGGTTATTCTTCTTCGTCCTCGTCGACTTCGTCAAAATCGAGTTCAAAGCCGATCTCTTCGAGAAAGTCTTCATCGATCAGGATGCCGAACTGGTCGTCTTTTTCCATTTCGACAGTGCGGGCGCGGCCCTCGTCAAACGCTTCGTTGATGATTCCGCTGAAGACCATCTTCATGACTTCTTCGGCGGCTTGAACGTCGGCCGGAATATCTGATTCGGCATCGAGGTTCGACATGACTTCGGCCAACGTGGTGCCGTAGGCATCGCAAAGAGTGTCGAGAATCTGCTGGGCAGTAGGCTGGCTCATAGGTTGTCGGGTTTAATAGTGAATTGGTGCACGGGCTGTCCACCGGACCACAAGGTAGCGACCGCGGCGTCGCGGTGCACAGACTAACTACGGTTTTTTTGAACGAAATGCACACGTGCAGCATCGTAGGTTTGTGCATGCGCCCGACTAATCTTGTACTATGGACTCTACTGCCTGCGGTGGCCGCCGCCCAGTCCTGCCGTGATTCCTCCCCCGAGCCTTTCGTACCTTTTTCTATCAATTACGACGTCACCACCTTGGCGCTACAGCCGGGTTTTGATACCATACCGCAACTTAGTAATGGATTTGTTGCACTGGACGAGGCTTCTGGGGCCGTGTACTGCGAATGGGCACCCCACGCCGTGTGGGTGATTGAAGACGGCGGAGCTGGCCCCATGCTTTACCTTGTGGACGTACGCAACGGCAGGGTCATGAGCCGATTGCAGCTGGTCACGGGCTGGACGAACGAAGACTGGGAAGACCTCGCGCACTGGACCGATGCCAGCGGCCAGCGCTGGTTGTACTTTGGGGATATAGGCGACAATGATGCGGTACATCCGACGCGACGAGTGTATGCACTGCCCGAACCAGTAGGCATTGATACCGCAGGTTCCGCAATTCAAAACCATGAACCTTCAGTGATGAAGGAGTGGACATACATTTATGAAGACGGCCCGCGCGATGCGGAATCGATGTTTGCGGACCCCCTGGATGGGCGGGTTTACCTCGTTTCGAAGCGCGATGTGCGCAATCGGATCTATGTGCTTCCTTCAGAGCCCTCGCTTGGTGGTGATACTGCCCAATACTTGGGCGATCTACCCCTGTTTATGACAACTGCGGCAGACCGCCAGCAGCTGCCCGGCGGCCGATCACCAATAGTGATTCGCAGCTACGGCCGGCTGTATTACTGGGATGCAGCTCCCCATGAGGCAGCCTGTGACGTGCTGCAGCGGGTTCCAACTCAGCTTCCGTACACCGACCAAGAGGCCCAGGGAGAAATTTTTGCTTGGCTTAAGGACGGAACCTATGTCCTCCTTAGCGAGAAAGCAGGAGGCGTTTCACCCCAAGTGCACCATTACATGCGCAAGTAGGTCTAATGCACCGTTAGCCGCACCGCCTGTCCGCCCTGCCACATGACGTATACCCCGGCGGGGCAGTGTTCGGGAACCTGCACCAGCACACGCCCGGATTCCACCCGCTGCGGCCACGCCAAACGCTGGCCAGTGAGGGTATACACCGCCACATCACCGTCGCTCGGGCTCGAAATCCACTGGCCTGAGGCCGCGGGATTCGGGTACCACAGGGCACTGACCGACGCTTCATCCAAACCGACCGTGCGCAGGGATTTAGTCAGCGTATCCTTTCCACCGCAGTCGTTGGACGCGATGAGCGTCACGTTGTAGAACAATCCGGGAACCGCATACGTCTTAATCGGATTCGCACCAAAACCTTGGGTTCCGTCACCGTACAGCCATTGGTAGCCGACCACGTCGGGGCTGCACCACGGGCCGGCTTCGAACTGAACGCGCATCCCGGCTCCGTTCGACGAAAGCACACTAGCTACCCATTCGGCCGTCGGAATCGAACAGGTAATGACTACCTGCGACGCCGTCACGGTATCGCCACAAATGTTGTACGCCTTCATTGTCACCGTATATGGGCCAGAAACGGCATAGGTGTGTACGGGATTTGTTGCGGTACTCTGTCCGCCGTCTCCAAAGTTCCAGACTGCACCTGCAGCATTGATCGCCGCGCTCGTGAAGGTGACGGTGTTGCCAGTTACTCCAAATGAGAATCCGCCACTCAACTGGGCGCACACATTGATTGTAGTTTGCACGGTGTCGCTGCTACCGCAGTAGTTGGCTACGATTAATCGCACCGTGTAGGTGCCCTGCATGGCAATGGGAACGGTGGTAGAACCTGAATTTGGCGACGCTACTACGGTTCCGCTTGAATTCGTCACCGTCCACTGGTACGTATTGGTGGGGGTTAGGTTTTGGGCCGTCAAAATCACATTCATGCCGATAACTGCCGATGTGAAATTAGCTGAAACCGCCGGGCAAGGCTGCGTGGTAAAAGTCAATGGGCCGACCCAAGCACTTGCCAAACCATTGGTGCAGCTGTCTTTGAGGTAGACATTGTAGGTGGTGTTCGCGGTTAATCCCGTAATCGGGTAGGGTGAAGCGATTCCATTGGCTGCCGAGGTGGCATTAGTCGGAACATACCCCGCAAGGCCATAAGCGATTCGGGTGCTGCCGCCGCCCGCAGTAAAGGTTACTGTGGCCCCCGTCACCCCCACACCAATGGCGGCAACTGCAGATGGCGCGGTACATGTCGGAATGGGAGCCTCAACCACCCCAAATTCGTCAATTGCCAATTCGGCCCAACCGTTAGTCGTGTTGTCCTTTACGCCGCGGAATCGGAACCGCACTGTGGTTTCTGAGTAGTCCGGAAGCTGTACTTCATGCAACGTCCATGGCGATGCTGCACTGGCCTGAGCACCAGGCTGTACCACAAAAACTGAGTGCCAACCCGTTCCGGTATCGGCTAATACTTGAAGTTCATCGATGATAGCCCCTAACAAATGGCTATGAAAGCGCAGCATGGGAGTGGTCAACGGAACGGTATTGATCCATGGCGACGTAAGCAGCGCAACCCCGGTGCCGTTACTGCCAAATCCTGCGGTAAACATGTACTTACCTCCGTTCACGCCCTGGTTGGGTCCTGACGTACCCGACTGCATTGGGCCTTGCCCCACGGTCCAATAGAAATCTGTGGTGGCGTTGCCCTGAGAACGGGACCAGCAGCTGTTAATGCTTCCGGCCAAGTTGGGCCACGCGCCGACGACCCACTGGCTTGAGTTAAAGGTTTCGGTAAACGGAGCGTTTACCGCCAAGCATGCAGTGGTTGCTGAAGCCATAGTGGACCACTGGCTTACGCTAGCAGGACCACAGCTATCTTTCACATAAATATCGTAGGCCGTATTGGGCGCCAACCCACTGAGCACGAACGGATTGCTCGACGCAACAACCCGTGTTCCCGCACTGCTTGGATTGAATCCGCTCGGTCCGTACTTGACGACCCAAGGGCTTGCGCCGCCGGTCCATGATACGTTGACTGAGCCACTGTTGGTGCTCAACACGGTAAATCCTGTCGGTTTGGGGCAGGTTGGCGTCTCGTGTACATCAAGGTCATCAAAGGCCAACTGACAAAAGAACGCGTTCGCAGCGGTCGCCTCACCAGTGAAGCGAAGTTGGATCGTTTGATTCGCGTAGGCGGCAAGGCTAACAATCACCTCTTGCCAAGGATCTGTTTCGGCAGATTGCTGCTGCCCCGTGCTGGACCACACTTGGGTCGCTACCCCAGAACTGTTGATTACGTGAAGCTTGGCTCCTGCAATTTGGGTTCCGTATGCGTGGTACCAGAACGTGAGTTCGGGAACATTCAGTGGGGTCAAATTGATGAGTGGGGTAAAAAACTGTGTGGATGTATTGCTCGACGCAAACCCAATGGCGTCCATGAACACGTACTTACCCGCGGTACCGGGTGAATGATCGTCACTCGGCCCGGTATTGACGGCACTAAATAATGGCGGACCCACGAGCATCGTTAGTCCTGTCGCTGTAGATCGGTTCCAGCAGTTCGGCCAAGTGCCTGCTTGGTTAAACGCAGGTGCAATCCAACTACTATTGTCAAAGTTCTCTGACCACGGAGCGCTGAACGCATTGCACGCCGTAGTTAACGAAATAGGCCCGATCCATGACGAGAACGAGGTGGGGCCACAGGAATCACGCACGTAGGCTTCGTACGTGGTGTTTGCAGCAAGACCGGTAAGCGTAGTCGTTGTACCAGAAAATCTACGAATGGATCCGCTCCCAGCCGCAGTACCAGGAGTGCCAATTGAAATCTGGTGGTGCGTAGAACTGCCCAAAACCAACGAAAAAGATGCGGTGTTCGCCTGAACCCCGGTGTTTACAAAGTTTGAAGGAGGGATGCACCCAGAAGCTTGTCCAATAAAGAGGTCATCGATCGCGATTCGCCCCAAAGTGGGAAAGTTAGTGGTCCCTTTACCGATAAAGCGAACGGTCACGGTTTGACCCAAAAACGTCGTTAATGGATACGTTTGCTGCTGCCAAGGGCTCGATTGACTGCTGAACTGGCTTGGATTGGCCGGTATTGCTCCGAGCCGCACCCAGTTAGAACTTCCGACCTGAGAAGCCTCCACAATGAGGGAATCGACTTGCGTTCCAAACATGTGGTACCAAAACGAGATACTTGGCTGCGTTGCCCCCGCTAAGTTGATTTGGGGAGTGCGCAAAATTGCTGCACTGTTTCCACCGCCGCTAAACGTACCGAACCGGTCGGTAAGCATGTACTTGCTCCTACCTGAGTGGTCGCTCGCGGGACCTGAAAATGTGAATGTTTGAAACGGTGGCCCGGGCACCCATGCATATCCTTGGATCGGATTGGCAATCCATCCGCACATATACGTACCGAGTCCGTTAAACGAGGTACGGACACCAAAGGACTGGTGGTCAAAGTTTTCAAACCACGGAATAGTTGCGGGACTCGCGCAGGTGGTTGAAAATCCGTAGTAACTGGTCCAAGCACTCTTTTGACCGTTCGCGCAGCTATCGCGTACGTAGAAGTCGTAGCCTGTAGAACCCGAAAGGCCGGTGATGACTCGCGTCAATCCAGTAAACCACGGAGTCAAGGTTCCGCTACCTGGCGTAAACCCTAGGGGACCGTACTCAATTTGGTGATTCGGGTTGCCCGGCGTCACGGACAGTGTGATCGTAGTGTTGGTGCGCGTGACCAAGCTCAAGGCCGAGGGCGTCGTGCACGCATTCGTCTTGCCCGCTGTGAGCAAGAGACCAAGGGCTAAAAGCAAAAAATTCCGCATAATCATAGATAACCGCAAAAATCGTTCAAGAGTTTGACGTGCCTCGGCGCAAAGCACACAACGCCCCACCCCAATGAACCATCGGCACCCTCTGCCCGATGAGCGTTTGAACTAACTTTGTGCTAATGCGTCGAATTCTGCTTGGTTTTGCACTGCTGCTCTGGTTTTCCCGGATCACGGACCCCGTGCTGCACAGCCTTGCGCACGACCACCATGAGCACTGTTCCGAGCGGGGCCTTCACCTGCACGAAGGCGACGACTCGTGCCAATGGACTGATCCGGCCTACCTCGCGGCTCCCCAGCCCGTTGCCATCGGCTGGGAGCTGATGCCCCACACTTTGGGGCGCAACGAGCCTGTGGCCCGTGTCGCTTCGGCCAAGAATGCAGATTCTGAGGCGGTTGCCCTTCGTGGGCCGCCTGTGGGTTAACCTCCGACTATTGTGCGCGGAACCGCTCCGCGTCGGGTTAACTCATTCAAAATATCATGAATAAATTACTTTTTGGGCTGCTCGCGGCCCTGCCCCTCATGCTTTGGGGCCAACGCGACACATCCATTGTCATTGAACTTGGAGAGGCTTCGGTCGAGGCCCAGCGCGACAACCCGTCCGCACTCTCCACCCAAGTACTCGCCATTCCCGTGCGCACCCTGGCCGACCAAGGGCCCTCGGCCATGCTTCAGCTCAGCCGTCAGGCTCCGGCCCTACAACTCGCAAGCGTGGGCGGACACACCGTCAAACCCATTCTGCGCGGCCTCGGCGGCTACCGCGTCGTTACCGCCTACCAAGGCTGGCGCTACGACAACATGCAGGGTGGGGCAGACCATGGGCTTGACTTTCCGCTCATGGGCGTCGACCACGTTGAGGTGATGCTCGGACCCAACTCCCTCGCGCTCGGAACCGACGCCATGGCCGGTGTGCTCTACTTCTCGGACGTGCGTCCGCGCGCCACCGGCAGCCAGCACTCGCTGACCCTCAACGGCGGCGCCAACGGCATGCCCTGGTCGGGCCAGTACAGCCTGCACCGCAGTGGGCCGGGTGTCTACTTTGTCGGAGCCTACGGCGGTTTCAGCCCCGAGTACCGCGATGCCCGCGGCGACACGGTACATGGCACGCACGCTCAAACCCTCGCGCTGCGCGCCCTAGGCTCGTGGCAAAAAGGCAAAACCCAGCACCGCCTCAAACTCACAGGAGTTCAACGCCGCTTTGGGCTTCCCGAGAAAAACTACCCCCCGGGCCAAGAACCCGACCACGAGCACGGCGACCAACTCATCCAGGCAGGCCACCTCGCGTGGGAAGCCGAGCGCAATCTCGGAGCCTGGAAGCTACGGGCGGTGACGGGCCTTCAGTCGTCGTTCCGCGCCGAATACGACGAGGTGCACGAGGGCGAAGAACCCGAACCAGGCCACGAGAACGAGCCCCACATCGCGTTCAACCTGCACACTGCCTCGCAAACCACGACCTTGGACCGCCGCCTCGGCGACGGGCATCTGACGCTTGGGGCGCACCAGCAACTCCGCGTACTGCGCAACGACGAGCACGCGCACGAATGGCTCTACCCGAATGTGGAACAGTTTCAGTCGGCACTCTTTGCGCACTACAATGTCGAAAAAGGTCGCCACACGCGTTCTGCGGGCGTTCGCGGCGAGCTTGGGGCCTTTGCAGGATACGCCGCCCTGCTGCGCTATGCCTACGCCATCAGCAAACCACTTAGTGTGCAGGCCCGAATGTCGCACGGAACCCGTGGCCCCCAACTCGAAGAGCGCTTTGCCTTCGGGTCGCACCTCGGCGCAGGGCGGTTTGAAGTCGGCGATGCCAACCTTCGCACAGAGCAACTTTGGAACGCCGACCTCGGCCTCAATTACGATCTCGACCGGTTCGACGCCCAGCTCACCGCCTTCTACCAGGCCTACCGCGACTTCATTTACCTCAACCCCAACGACAGCAGCGGTTCGTGGCGCTTCTACTACGTGCAGGGCGATGCGCGCGTCTACGGAGCCGAGGCCCGCGCCCACTGGCACCCCGCTGAGCGCTTCCACGTGCATGCTCAGGCGGCCCTCAGCATTGGCGAAGACGCAGCGGGCAATCCGCTTCCGTTCATGGCTCCTGGCCGCTGGGGCGCCCACATGGCGTACGATGTACTGCCCGACCAGCGCCTTCATGCCGAACTGCACTTCGACCACTACCTCGCTCAAAAACGGCTCTCGCCGACCGAAGAGCTCTTTTTGGACGGAGCCACGCCGGCCTACGGTCTTTGGTCTGCGAGCCTCACGGGTGTGCTTACGAAGAGCGCCTCGTGGAGTGTGGAAGTCCTCAACGCCTCGAACACGGCGTTTGCCCACCACCTCTCAATCGCCCGTGCGTTTGGAGTCCTCGAGGCAGGGCGCCAAGTACGTGCGAGCCTGAGGTTTGCGTGGTAAAAAAACCCTGCGTATCTTTGCAGCGCTTTCTGAATCCAAAATCGAGGGGACCCACAAAGTCCCCTCGACTATTTTTAAAGGTTTTTTAAAGTACACGTACATGACCCAACACGAACTGCAGCAGCTGGTTGATACGACCCTTCAGGGGTTGGATGCCTTTGCCGTAGAGGTAAGCCTGAGCGCCGCTAACGACATTAAAGTCCATGCGGACCTCAATGAGGGGCACATCACTTTGGCGCAAATCAAGACGATCAGCCGCGCGATAGAATCCGCGCTAGGCGAAGCGTCTGAGAACTACGCCATCGAAGTGTCTTCACCGGGAATGTTCACCCCATTTAAGGTGGACGCCCAGTACCGAAAGAACCTCGGTCGCGAAGTAGTGGTCAAGCTTTTGGACGGCCAAAAAGACAAGGGGAAGCTCGCTGCCTTCGACGGCACGAGCATTACTCTGGAGCGCACTGAACGCGTTCCCAAGACGGTCGGCAAAGGCAAAATGGACCAGACGACGCAAACCCAAATCCCGCTGGCGGAACTGTCCAGCATCACCCTAGACTTTAAATTCTAAGTTTCTCACGTTTAAGTTGCTATGGAAAATCTAGCCATCATCGAATCCTTCGGCGAGTTCAAAGACGAAAAGAGCATTGACCGCGTAACCCTCATGTCGTTCATCGAAGAGGCGTTCCGTGTTCAAATTCGCAAGAAGTACGGCACCGACGAGAATTTTGACGTCATCGTCAACCCCGACAAAGGCGACCTCGAAATCTGGCGCAACCGCACCATCGTAGAAGACGGAGCTGTTGAGGACGACAACCTCGAGATCGCTCTTTCAGCCGCCCTCAAAATCGAGCCTGACTTCGAAGTAGGTGAAGAAGTTTCTGAAGAAATGAAAATCATCGATCTCGGACGCCGCTTCATCTTGGCCTTCCGCCAGACCCTTGTTCAAAAAGTTCAAGAGCACGACTCAGGCGAACTCTTCAAGCGCTACAAGACCATGGAGGGTGAGATCATTAGCGGCGAAGTACACCACGTACGCCACCGCGAGCTCATCATTTACGACGACCAGCAGAACGAACTGATCCTGCGCCGCGAAGACATGATTCCCGAGAAGGACTTCTACCGCAAGGGCGACACCGTCCGCGCCGTGGTCAAGCTTGTCGAGGTTCGTGGAACCAAGCCATTCATCTTGCTCAGCCGCACGTCTGAAGAATTCATGGCCAAGCTCTTCGAAGCCGAAATCCCTGAAGTATTTGACGGAATCATCACCGTCAAGAAAGTCGTTCGGATTCCGGGCGAAAAGGCGAAAGTTGCCGTGGAATCCTACGACGACCGCATCGACCCTGTCGGAGCCTGTGTGGGTATGAAAGGTTCGCGCATTCACGGAATCGTTCGCGAACTTCGCGGTGAGAACATCGACGTGATCAACTACACTACCAACCTTCAGTTGATGATCCAGCGCGCACTGTCTCCTGCCAAGATCACCAACATGATTCTCGACGAAGAGCGCCGCCACGCCGACGTATACTTGCCAGCAGACCAGGTTTCACTGGCTATCGGCCGCGGCGGAACCAACATCCGCCTCGCCAGCAAGCTGAACGACTACGAAATCGACGTGTACCGCGAAGACGTGGTGCAAGAAGAAGACGTGGAACTCCTCGAGTTCAGCGACGAAATCGAAGCCTGGGTCATTGACCAGCTTCGCAACGGAGGCTACGATACGGCGAAGTCTGTGCTCCGCGCCGACGTTGAAGACGTCGCTCGCCGCGCCGACCTCGAAGTAGAGACCGTACAAGATGTTCGCAACATCCTCAAAAAGGAGTTTGAAGCCGAATAAACCACGGTTTTTCTACGATTACAACCTGAATTCTTAAATAGAACCGACCTTTGCGCCTATGAGCACCATCCGCATCAGTAAAGTACTTAGCGAGCTGAACATCGGCTTGGATACCGCCGTTGACTTCTTGGCCACCAAAAGCCAAGAGGTAGATCGCAACCGCAACGCCAAGATTGATCAAGCCCAGTACGACCTGCTGACGCAGCAATTCGCCACCGACAAGTCGTCCAAAGACAAGGCCGAAACGCTCATTCAGAAAAAGCGCGAAGAGAAGGAGGCCATTCAGGCCGAGCGCGAACAAAAGAAGCCCGAAGTCATTCGAGCAACGGCAACGCTTTCTGGCCCTAAGGTCGCCGGTAAGATTGATCTTTCGCCCAAGAAGGCGGCTGAGCCTACGGCTGTTCCCGCAACTTCGGCTGCTCCTGCCGTGGCGGCAGAAATTGCCCAAGCTCCGGCCGCTCCAGCTGCACCAACCAAGGTGGTGGTCGAGACTCCGGTCGTGAAGGTTGATGAACCCAAAGTCCAAGTTGCCCCAGCGCTTGAGCCAACTGCGCCTAAGGAAGTAGCCCCAGAAGCGCCAAAGGCGCCAGAGGCACCTGCGGTATCTGAATCTCGGGTTCCGTCCGAGCCCAATGCAGACAATGCCGATTCAGGAGAGGCAACCCCTGAGACTACACACCACGAGACCCAATACCAGAAACTCGACGGTCCAAAAATGACCGGTCAAGTAATCGACCTTTCACAATTTGCCAAGAAACCTTCTGCAGCAGGACAACGCAAGCGAATTAAAACTGAAGGCCTTCAAAAACCCGCATCGGGTGGTGGTCGCACCACCACGGGCGCTGCAAGCGTCGGAGGACCTGGTCAAGGCGGCTATCAGCGCGGCCCAGGTGGCCAGCGCGGTCCTGGTGGTCAGCGCGGTCCTGGTGGTCAGCGTGGCCCTGGTGGACCACAAGGCGGAGGCGCTCCGCGCGAAGTCAGTCAAGAAGATATTCAGCGCAAGATTAAAGAGACCCTTGAGAAGCTCGGCGGAGGCCGCAAATCCAAGGGATCTAAGATTCGCCGTGACAAGCGTGCAGAACGTGCAGAAGCCCGCGAAATGGCCGAACTCGAGCGCCAAGAGGGTGAAAAGGTCCTCAAGCTTACTGAGTTCGTAACCCTACTTGAGGTGGCGAACATGATGAAAGTTTCTCCGACCGAAGTCATTTCAACCTGCATGTCGTTGGGAATCATGGCCTCGCTTAACCAGCGCCTGGACAAAGAGACCCTGACAATCGTTGCCGACGAATTTGGATTTGACGTCACCTTTGTCGACGAAGAAGTTCAAGAGGCTTTGGCCGAAGAGCAAGAGGATGAAGCAAATCTCTCTCCGCGCTCTCCGATCGTGACCGTAATGGGTCACGTCGACCACGGTAAGACGTCGCTGCTTGACTACATCCGCAAGGCGAATGTCATTGCAGGTGAGGCGGGCGGAATCACGCAGCACATCGGAGCCTACAGTGTTCAGCTGGCCGACGGACAGCACATTACCTTTCTCGATACTCCAGGTCACGAGGCCTTTACCGCCATGCGTGCTCGCGGAGCCCAGGTTACCGACATCGCCATCATCGTGGTTTCTGCCGACGATTCGGTGATGCCCCAAACCAAGGAAGCCATTAGCCACGCCCAAGCAGCAGGTGTTCCGATCGTATTCGCGATCAACAAGATTGACCGCCCGGACGCAAATCCCGAGCGCATCAAAGAGCAACTCGCTGGAATGAACCTCCTCGTCGAAGACTGGGGCGGCAAAATCCAGTCGCAGGATATCTCTGCCAAGCAGGGACTGAACGTAGACAAGCTCCTCGAGAAGGTGCTCCTCGAGGCCGAAATCCTTGACCTCAAGGCAAACCCCAACCGTCTCGCCAAAGGAACCGTAATCGAAGCGACCCTCGACAAGGGTCGTGGCTACGTGACAACCCTTCTCGTTCAAAACGGATCTCTGCGCGTCGGAGACTTCATGCTCGTCGGTCAATTCAGCGGCAAGGTCCGCGCCATGATGGACGAACGCGGTCATAAGATTGACGTTGCAGGCCCCGCGGTACCTGTGTCAATCCTCGGATTGGATGGAGCCCCCACCGCCGGTGACAACTTCGCCGTATTTGAAGACGAGCGCGAAGCCAAGCAAATCGCTACGCGCCGCCAGCAGCTTGCCCGCGAGCAGAGCGTACGTTCACAAAAGAACCTCACCCTCGAAGAAATCGGACGCCGTCTGGCCGTCGGAGACTTCAAGGAGCTCAACATCGTCCTCAAAGGCGACGTGGACGGCTCAATCGAGGCACTTGCCGACTCACTTCAGCGCCTTAGCACTGAAGAAATTCAGGTCAACATCATCCACAAGGCCGTGGGCGGAATCACCGATTCAGACGTCCTTCTCGCCTCAGCTTCTGGAGCCATCATCGTCGGATTCCAAGTCCGTCCCGCCGCTTCAGCCCGTAAGTTGGCCGAAAAAGAAGATATCGAGATCCGCCTCTACAGCATCATCTACGACGCGATCAACGACATCAAAGACGCCATGTCTGGACTTCTGTCGCCCGACGTCAAAGAAGAAATCACCTGCACCATCGAAGTTCGCGAGACCTTCAAAATCAGCAAGGTGGGCACCATCGCCGGCTGTATGGTCATGGACGGAGTCATCACCCGCAACACCCGCGTCCGCGTCATTCGCGACGGCGTGGTTCAGTACACGGGCGAACTGGGATCCCTCAAGCGCTTCAAGGACGACGTCCGCGAAGTCAAAAAGGGCCTCGACTGTGGATTGAACATCAACAACTACAACGACATCAAGGTCGGCGACATTGTCGAAGGCTTCAAAGAGGTCGAGGTTCAGCGCGAACTTTAGTTAGCTGAGACTAGCAAGGTTAGCTGAGATTGGCTGAGATTAGCTGAGATTAGCTGAGATTGGCTGAGACTAGCTGAGATTAGCTGAGACTAGCTGAGATTAGCGGAGATTTGAGCATATGCTCAAGGGTATTTTCGTCCTTGTGTGCTGAAGCCAATGCTCATGTTTTGGTCAATCAACCAGCCCACCGTGCCAACTGGGCTAACAGGCCAACGGGCCAACGGGCCAACCTTGCTACCCTTGCCAACCTCGCCAACGAGCTACCGAGCCAACCTTGCTACCCTTGCCCCCGAGCCCACCTCGC
>ENA-OUVC01000015-OUVC01000015.1-marine-metagenome-genome-assembly--contig:-NODE-15-length-130367-cov-7.343296_pt1 | contig 130367 bp, 129 predicted proteins | sample MGYA00248622_ERZ508571 | MGnify/ENA primary metagenome ERZ508571 (study PRJEB26236, sample SAMN06267175) | marine metagenome | isolation source: Columbia River Estuary | place: USA:Columbia River... | reverse complement strand
ATTGGGTGTTAGCGAAAATTTCACCGTCGGCCATTGGCATGGTCGCTTCAGCCCCAAAGTTGTAGTTGACTTTTGGAGCATCGGGCGCCTTATTTCCAGTGCAATCTAGACCTGGGCCGCAAGCCTTGTAGCTATCGAATGATGCATCGGCATAGCCGTAGCTACCCCACAGACGGAGCCATTCCGTAGCGAGAAACTGGAAATCCAATTCAAAACCTTGGCTGGTTAGTTCGCCAGCATTGGTAACGGTGATAATTGTTTTAGTGGGAGAAATCGGTAATTGAGCATTTACCTGGAAGTCAGAATGATTGGTGCTGAATACTGCTCCGTTCAAGCGCAGGCGGCCGTCCAACAAGGTCGTCTTAATACCTAGCTCGTATGCATCCACTTCTTCATCGTCGAACTCTAATCCGTCTAGATCTGCAATAAAGTCAGCGTTGTAGCCGCCACTCTTGAACGCCTTTGAGTAACCGCCATAAACCATGATATCTTCGCTGGCAAACCAGTTCAAACTGATTTTAGGGGACACGTCATTAGACGATCTGTCGCCGGAAAATGTTTCTTGGGTATATACCGTTGGGCCTGGAGCGATAAATAAGCCAGAGCTATCTTCCATCATATAGTCGATATCTTTGGTTTCTTGGGTATAGCGAACACCGGCGGTTAACTGAAGTGTATCTGTCAGTCGATAGTTGGCGTGTACAAAGGCCGCAATTGATTCATTTTTTACCTTGGCGGTATTGCCTGCGATCAAATGATAGGGACCATAGTTGATGTATGCGCTGCCATCACCATCAATGTCTTGAGTGAGATAATAAAGACCTACAATGTAGTTGAACTCTTCATCTGCTGGAGACGCCAAGCGAATTTCTTGGGAGAAATGGTCAGAATCAGCCGCTGTATCCGATTGAGCTACGTCATTCGCTGTAAGATCCGCATCATTTTGTTCGTAAGACCATTTTTCATAGCGCTGTGCGGTAATGGAGGTTAACTCAAAATCATTAGCTAATTTGTGAGTAATTCTCATACTAACACCACCAACACCATCAACCTTGAATTTACTTGGGGCATCGAGGCTGACCCTATTCGCATCGGGCGTTATGGGATCAAAAGCGGCAGTAGCTTCGTAACCATTATCATTAAATTCAGATTCAAAGTGATCAGCTGTAAAATACACTTCGGTGGAGTCACTCAGATCCCATACTAATTGCGCCCGCACTGCCGACTCGTCTTTATCCGCGTACTTGTCTACTTCTGCGTTGGGATTGATGTTGTCAATATAACCGTCTCGATCCATTTTGCTGACCGATATTTTGCCTTTTACGGTGTCGGAGAATGGAACGTTAACTGAGCCCTTAAAGTGGGTAAAATTATAGTTACCTGCATCGGCAGAAATAGAGCCTGCCAACTCGTCACCAGGCTTCTTCGTGGTAATATTGATCGCACCAGCCACTGTGTTTTTTCCAAACAGCGTGCCCTGAGGGCCGTTAAGAACTTCAACAGCAGCTACATCAAGTGCTGACTGATTAGACGCCGCGCTTTTACCGACCCAAACACCGTCGATGTAAACGCCCACACGTTGATCATAGCCTGGGTTTCTGCCTCGATCCGCAACACCTCGAATACCATATGACTGTAGAATTGGGTTGCCGCCAACAATGGCTAAGCTTGGAGTTGAAAACTGAATGTCTTTGATTTCTGTCGCGCCCATGCGCTCCATATCGTCTGAACTTACCGCAGACATAGCGATTGGCACATCTTGCGCGCTTTGTTCGCGCTTTTGCGCTGTTACTATAACTTCTTCTAGCGCTAGCACGTCATCGTTCGCTTGAACCATCGATGACATGGTCGCCGACAGCGCAATCGCGGCACTGATTTGTACTGCTAAGTGTGTTTTTCTCATTGTTGACTCTCCTAGTAATTATGTTTACTGCACAAAAATGTCTTGTGTATTTTTCTCCGCCCTTCATCCTCAATCAGTTTTAGCCTGTTGAGCCTTTTCGTTTCCGATATCGCGTTTTTGTGTCATAAAATGCCGATAAAGACGAATGCTTTTCATGCTCGAACGCTTGCCTCTTCATAAGCGATCAAGTGGCGGTAGAATTGATTTTCTTACTGCCCAACCTAGTTTCACGTATTAATCAACACTCCAAAAATGTGTTAACTTGACCTTCAATTTTTATTGTTATTTGTGCTTCACGGGTATTGAGCTAAACCAAGCCAGATCAATAGCATAGCGGCTATTTGCCGCTTTTAGCCCCCCTGCATTCCTACTGTATAATCTTCGCTACAGCAATCTTGTGCAATAAACGAGATTTATTGTGCTTATTATCTAAATAAACCCCCTGCTGTCGTAAAAGATATAAATGGTAATCCCCCCACAAATTAACTGAGGTTTTAAGTAGAATATTCTCGTAACCGATACGCAGGAGATTCTGCATGAAGAAATCAAGATACTCAGACAGTCAAATCATAGCCATCATTAAGCAGGCCGAAGCTGGCACGCCAGTGCCAGAGCTCTGCCGGGAGCACGGCATGAGCTCCGCGAGCTTCTATAAATGGCGCAGTAAATACGGCGGTATGGACGCCTCGATGATGACGCGACTCAAGGAGCTGGAGGACGAAAACAGGCGACTAAAGAAGATGTATGCCGATGAGCGGCTCAAGGCTGAGATCATTCAGGAGGCTATGGCAAAAAAGTGGTAAAGCCATCTCAGCGTCGACAGATGGCTAAGGTGGCGACAGAGAAGTACAAAGTCAGCGTAAAACTGGTGTGTCTAGCGTTCCAGATTAGCCAAACGTGCTACCGATATCAGCCAAAGCTGAGTCAGGAAAATGTTCTCATCGCAGACTGGTTGATTCGAATTACCCACAATCAACGCAACTGGGGATTTGGCCTGTGCTATCTCTATCTGCGCAATGTGAAGGGCTTTGGGTGGAACCACAAGCGCGTTTATCGTATTTACCGCGAGCTGGAGCTCAATCTTCGCATAAAGCCAAAGAAGCGCTTAGTGCGGCACAAGCCAGAACCCCTATCGGTACCAGCCGCCATCAATGATTGTTGGTCAATGGATTTCATGCATGACCAGCTGTCGGATGGCAGACGTTATCGCTTGTTCAACGTTATTGATGATTTCAATCGTGAAGGGCTCGCCATTGAAGTTGACTTCTCATTGCCCGCCATCCGCGTTAAGCGCGCTTTGGATCAGGTCATTGAGTGGAGGGGTAAGCCGCGGCAGATTCGTTGTGATAATGGGCCAGAATACATTAGTGAGTTGCTGGCGCGTTGGGCAGAAGATCGGGGTATCGATTTACTGTTCATCCAACCTGGAAACCCTCAACAAAACGCGTATGTCGAGCGGTACAATCGCACAGTCAGATACGATTGGTTAAGCCATTATCTCTTCGCGCAAATTGAAGAGGTTCAAGACTATGCGACCCGTTGGCTCTGGACTTACAATAATGAAAGACCGAATATGGCACTTGGCGGTATAACACCAAAACAGAAGTTGGCGTTAGCTGCATAACTCTCTACTTTTAACTTTGGTTATTAATGGGGGGATTACCGATCATTTCGCTGTAATAGCTATTAGAAACTAGAAATCCAAGGCCTGTTACCGATAGATATATAGATAGAATTCTTGCAATAATTGTTGTTCTATCTAGAACAATTCGATTTTCCATATTGTATCCTTACAATTTTCGAGGCTGATGGCACAAGCAATGCCCCGAAGCTGACTCTTACCTGTACCTTGCCTTGTTAATCCACCTGCTTGACAGAAAATAGCATAAAAGCGATGTTCAGCCTCTGTATACCCGCCTTCCATCTCTGGCACTAAATGAACTAGAACGTTTGGTTTGAAAAAACCAAATAATACTTTTGGTTGGGCAGATATGGCTTTTTTAAAAGTGTTCTCTACTTCAATAAATTTTCCAGCCAGTGATCGTGGATGGCTTAAACCTTCCGAGTTAAATTGACGCTCATTGTTTAGACCGACCGTTCTCGCCTCTAGATATCCCTTGTAAACCTTTATATAAATAAGTCTTTTCATAAATCTTAGTTGCCCCAGCATCATGAGCCACTGCCTTTTGGTTACAAATTTGTTTTCTTAGATAAGTCATGCATCAATTTTTCTAACGCGTCACGGGCTGCGCTGGAAACCAATTTTCTAAATGCACCTTTCCGAGTATCAATAGCAAACCCGCCGACAGTTGCGTCTTTATCGCCATCAGCCATAACTTTGCAGTACGTTTCATTAACTGATGCAGAATTAACATCAAATTCGATCATACCTGTTACGCGAATATATAAGGCGCCAGAAAGCGCCTTACTTTCAGCTATGTTATGTGGATGGTGACTCATGGCACACAATGACCAATTTATTTCCCGTAGGATCTCTTACATATGCCACATAGAAGTTTGGATGAGCTGCTTCTCTAATGCCCGGGGAACCCTCGTCAATACCTCCCGCTTCTAAAGCTGCGGAGTAAAAATCATCTACTTGCTGTCGAGATGCTGCCAGCAAAGCAACGTTTACTCCATTTCCGGAACTAGCCTCTTGACCGTTGAACGGCTTTCCTATCCACAAGCAATTAACACCCGTTGAAATAGTAGTTGGGCTTCCATACCCAGCAAATGTCTCTCCGGTACACTGCCTTTGATGGCCTAATATCGGCATCACTTGGTCGTAGAATCTTATTGATTCTTCAAGATTATTTGTTCCTAACATTATGTGGCTGAACATTTTTTCCTCCTAACAAGGATTAGATAACATTGACAGATGTGCCCCTTTTGGGCGCCCTCTTTCCTACTTGTACAATTTAATGCCTGTCGATTCTATTCAGCTTTCTCGGCTAGGTGGTTTGATGTATCTCAAGGAACCCATAGATAAACTGTAAAGCGCTGGAAAACGCCAAAATTGATCGTCTGTGTCATCAGGATTTGATGCCCTTTTAGCTATATGGAGCGTAAGTTGGGCCAGTCAATCTACTCGTCGTGATATCCGCAGAAGGAGATACGGCACGCAGACGAACAAGGCCTACCTTTTTAGACTTGCAGTCAAGCGCAGAAACCTCCTCAAATCATCACTATTTGGTTTAGAATAAGTGGCCTTGGGGGAGTTACAAATGCTCATAAAACAATTATCACGCTTTATTCTTTCTTTGGGTTTTATTATGGCTATTGTCTCACTGCAGGCGGAGGAGAAATCTGAACCGCTGTTCGATGGCGCGCCGAAAGATTCTGAGGGCCGATTTACCAATACTAATGGCGATCTCTCCCATGGCTCGGCTGCTGTGCGGGTGCCCTTTTTCTTGCGTCGCTTTGGTACTTTTTTGCGCAGTAATGCTGGCGCGCCTGAAAAAATTGCTAATGATGGTAATCTGTTGCGACTGAATAGCACTGTTCCTACCGTTACGTGGATTGGTCATGCCACTCTTTTGGTGCAGATGGATGGCATCAATTTTTTAACAGATCCTATTTGGTCAAAAACACCGAGCCCAGTTCCATTGGTGGGCCCAAGTCGTTGGGTTGATCCTGGGGTAGCCATTGAGGATTTACCACGTATCGATTTTGTTGTTATATCTCACAATCACTATGACCATCTCGATCTGCCAACATTGCGTAAATTGGCAAAACTGAACAGTGAGACGGTATTTTTTGTTCCTCTCGCTAATGCTGAATTGCTGCAAAAAAATGGTATTACTGAGGTGCAGGCGCTGGATTGGGGCGACTCGGTCGACTTTAAAGGGGCGACTATTTACTGCCTTCCATCACAGCACTGGAGTAAACGCAGTTTGACCGATGCGCGAAAGGCGTTGTGGTCATCGTGGGCTGTGTCAGGGGTTGATAAGCGCTTTTATTTTTCGGGCGACACCGGTTATTTTGACGGTTTTAAAGAGATTGGTGAAAAAATTGGGCCCTTTGATTTAGTCGCTGTTCCGATTGGCGCTTACGAGCCAAACGCGATGATGAAGGCCTCTCACATGAATCCCGAAGAGGCGACCCAGGCAGCAGTCGATTTGCAAGCTAAGGTGGCTATGGCAATGCATTTTGGCACCTTTGACCTGTCTGATGAGCCCCTTGCGGAGCCGCCCAAACGCTTTAAAGCGGCCGCGCTATCAACGGCTTTAGGTGATGATAATAGTTGGGTTCTCTCTATCGGTGAAACTCGGGAGTTTTAGTTATGCATGTTTGCTTAAAAGAGTACCTTGCCTACCCGATTTATCGGCGCTGCGCTGAACTCGTTATTTGGCGATGAGCTCTAGTGTTGAAATGATTGCTTTTTTGCACATTTTGAGGCCCTATTAAAGAAGATCATTTAACAATTTTAGAATGCTGTCGATCTTTATATAAAGTATGATAACGATATGACGTCCACTGAAAGTGTTCCGACAGGGGCTGTTTCCGTTTGGGGCCGAGCGAGGTGCGTGGAGTCAAACTCTCGATAATAATAAGTTAGGGCAGAAGCATATGTCAGATATTAATGAACAATACGAATTTTACGTCGGCGAAGGTACACATCTCGAAGGCGCGTCTCTCTCCATTAAAGGGACTGCTCGGATTGATGGCAAGATTGTGGGTAAGGTTTCCGTTAAGCACTTAATCGTAGGGCCTAACGGTGTGGTCCAAGGTGATATTTCAGGTGAAACTGCAACTGTCGAGGGCATTGTTGAAGATACTCTCACGCTTACCGGCAAGTTGACTGTGTGCTCGTCTGGAAAGATTCGTGGAAAGATTCATTACGGTTCGCTTGAGACAATCGAAGGTGCGAAATTAGTAGGTGAGATTTCAACCGATTGGGGCAGCGACGGAGTAGAGAATAAGAAAGTTGTTTCTGACCGATTGGAAGCGTTTACTGCATCACTGGGCAGTAACTTCTCAGACGACCAGAATAGCGTAAACTAAGTTCTGTTTTCATACTGAACTTATCGCTTACTTAAAATTTCCAAGATTGCGGAACCTACACTGTGCTCGGTATTACAAAAACAGCAATATTTGCCAATTCTAAAGGCGGTGTCGGGAAAAGTACCTTGGCGCTGCTTATGGGCCTTGGTTTAGCGACTCGATCTGGTAGAGATAAGATCGAGCTGATAGATCTTGACCCGCAGGCAACCAGTAGCGACTCGCTGAAACGCTTTACTAATCATCGGTTCAGCGTAGTTCAAGACAATGATTTTTTTCTTGGCAATGGTTTTCCCAACAATGCAAAAATCACCAACCATGTTCAGTCTAAAGAGCATTTTCGCGATATAAATAACTACATTATCATAGATAGCCCGGCGGGCAGCGATCCTGTCCGCAGCTCATTTTTCATGAACTCCAATATTATCTTTGTGCCTACATCGGTGAGCGATGCTGATCTATTTGCCACAAGAAAGTTTCTTGACGCACTACATCAGCTATTCGAAGAGAACCAAGCATCTAATGGCCCGAAGCCACCGCCTGTGGTTATTTTACCGACGATGGTCGATAGCCGTGAAGAGTTTAATGAAATGCGCACAGCCTTTTCGGATGTCCCCGCATACTTTGGCCGAGCGCTTTATTACTCGCCACTCTTTAGACGCGCGTTTCGTGCAGAAGCCAATGACGAGAATGTGAAGATGCTACTCAGAGAGTCGTCTGACTACACTCTGTGGCTGACGAATCTTATGATTCACTCGCATCAAATCCATGTGCAACCCAATAAGCTCTTTCAGCTCTAGCACTTAACCTCTCAGCAACAGACACAAAAAAACGGCGATACAGTGATATCGCCGTTTTTTTTAACTGTCTGCCACTCAAGCTCTCGCTTAGCCGAGGCAGTCACTGTGTGGCGCAAATGTCTCTGTTGGCAACACAGTGATGAGGGCCATGACCTTATGCTTTAACCTGTGCACCGCGCAATGCATACCAGCCGATGTAGATATAACACACTAGCGGTACGGCGAAGCTCATTTGAATGCCGACAGTGTCTGCGGCTAAGCCTTGAATTAGCGGCACTAATGCGCCACCCACAATAGCTTGGCAGACTAAGCCAGACCCTTTGCTGGTCATTGAGCCGAGGCCATTAACAGCGAGAGTAAAAATGGTTGGAAACATGATTGAGTTGAAGAAGCCGACGGCCAATATTGACCACATGGCGACGCTGCCGGTGGTGTTCATGCTGACCAGAATCATCACCATCGCAATCAGTGCATTGACGGCAAGGTATTTTGTGGCAGCAATGTAGTTCATCAATGCGGCACCCACGAGACGGCCAATCAATGCGGCACCCCAGTAGTAAGCAACCATTTCACCGGCATCGGCGGTACTTAACCCGGCGATGGACTCTTCTGAAAAATAGTTAACAAGGAAGCTCCCGATCGAGACTTCACCGCCAACATAGAGGAAAATCGCCAGCGCACCAAGAACAAGATGACGATAATTCCACACGCTGTCGTCGCTGTCTGATTCTTGGCTTTCAACATGCTCAAGTACGGGCAGCTTTATGCTTCTAAATACCAGCGCGGCAGCAACCAAAAGTCCGCCGAGCATAACGTAGGGCATTTGCACGGCAGATGCGTCTGTGGCAACAACGCCCAAAATCAATGCCGAACCTACCAATGGACCAACGGTAGTACCAAAGGAGTTTGCTGCTTGCGCCAAATTCAAGCGACTTGCAGCGGTTTTCTCGGATCCTAGCGCAGCAACGTAGGGGTTTGCCGCAACTTGCAGAACGGTGATACCCGCTGCTAGCACGAAGAAGGCAAACAAAAACAGAGCATACGAGTGGAAACCGGCAGAAGGGTAGAACAAAAGACAGCCTGATGCTGTTGTCAGCAAGCCTAAAACGATGCCCTGCTGATAGCCGACTTTGTCGATGATGCGCCCAGCAAACGGGGAGACAATAAAATAGGCGCCAAAAAAGCAGAACTGCACGAGCATTGCTTGCGTGTAGTTCAGGTCAAAAGACTCCTTCAAGAACGGAATTAAAATGTCGTTTAAAACGGTGATAAAACCCCAGAAGAAAAACAAACAGGTCATCGCAATAAACGCGAACGTCTGTTTTCCCTGTGGTTGACCATTTGCCACTGTGGCGCTGGATGTTTCTTGCGTAGAACCGGCCATGAGACCCCCTAATTGTTAATTATTGTTATAGATCTAGCTCACGGATCAGCTTAGGTTGCCGCGGGTTCCCGTTCAAGGCATATTCGATGAATGGGGCTGTTGGCAAGTCTGCATGGTTATGGCTAAACGCTTCTGCACTCTATCGTCTAAAAGCTTGTCAGTCGAGGCTGATATTACTGGGGTTTTGCCGCTCAAGATAATTGGCCCAGTCCTTTGGAGTATCGATATCGATTGCCGCTTCAGGCATGTCGATTGCAATGACATTGTCGGTCAATCGCTGCAGCAGCGACTTGGCGCCCGTATCTCCCGACAAATGAGCAAGTTCGGCAAACAAAGCGCGGGGGAAAATGGCCGGCACACCTCGGCGACCGCGGTATTGGGCGCACACTGTGTTATGGCCATCAAAGGCATTGACAAGGTCGGTTAAGTGGTCAGCTGTTATCTCTACCTGGTCAGCAAGTAAAATACAGACTCCGTCACACTGTGTATCCAGCGTGAGAACACCGCAGGCGAGAGACGTACCAAGGCCCTGTTGCCACTGAGGATTAACGATGGCCTCTGCAGAGTGAATGGAAGACTGCACCTCTTGCCCATTGGCGCCGACCACTACCACTACTCTCGTGTCAAAAACCGCGTTTGCCACATCAACACAACGCTGCACCAGTGACTTTCCATTGTGGCAAAGCAGTTGCTTGGCGGCACCGAAACGACTGGCTGAACCTGCCGCTAAAATCACTGCGTTAATCACCGGCATGGACAAATACTCCATTTGGCTAGGGGAGATCCGTGTTCAAGATACCACTCAGCGATTGACCGCTGGCCCTCTGCAATCGCGCATGGCACTCGGCCAATATTGACAGCGCGATCGCTTCAGGAAGCTCGCCCCCGAGATCTAAACCCGCTGGCCCAGCAATAGGAATGGCCAATGTCTGCTCGGTCAACTGCGCCAGCTGTAAGACCTGCTGTTTACGTGTCGTGGGGCCGAGCAGGGCAAGATATTTTACGTTGGATTTTTGTAATAGGTTAATGGCCGCGGCATCCATTTGCAGATTGTGCGACATCACGATGGCCGCATCGCAGGTGGCGAGCGTGGGATTATCGTGCAGCGACTCAATGGGCTCACGAAGGATATTTGTAGCGGCCAGAAAGTATTCTCGACGGGCATTGGCAGGTCTTGAGTCCCACAGGCTGACTTGCCATCCGAGGGTCACAGCAAGTGCCACTAGTGGCTGCGCATCGACACCGCCGCCGACGAGCAGTAAGTGCGGCGGTGGTTTAAGAACGGTTTGCAGCCATATTTCACTGCCTTTGGTCACTAGGTTCGCGCCGCCATCGCGATGGACTGGAGGCGATGTCTGCCAGGTATTTTTAACGGCAGCGTCTTCGTCAATTTGTTGACAATAGAGGCCATGACCACCGTCACTTAAATCTCGATAAACAGTTCCTAAGTCGAGGTAATTCAGTTCAGGGAGGATAGGTTGCAGTAAAATGTGCACTGTGCCGCCACAGCCGATACCCAATTGGAAAGCGATATCGTCTTCATCACGACCATCGTAACAAACCGTAAGTGACCGCTTACTGCGGATTACACGCGCGGCTTGGCGCTGAATATCCGCTTCTAAACACCCTCCACTGAGCAGGCCATAATGCTGGCCAAGGTCGTTGAAGAGCATCATAGCGCCTGCTTTGCGATAGCTGGGGCCTATGGTTTTGTAGACGGTCGCCAGCACCCAGAGGCGCGTGTCGCGCTCGGGGTGCCACTTTTTTAGCAGTTGCACAAGGTGGTTATTCATCGCGGCAACGCCCCTTTGCACTAACTCAGTTTGAGCGGTAACGTGCGTAATCGCTGCCCTGTCGCTTTAAAAATCGCGTTTGCCACAGCCGGTGCTATCGGCGGCAGGCCCGGCTCGCCAACCCCTTCTGGATGCTCTTGACTATCAACAATATGAACGTCCACGGTGGGCGCTTGGGCCATTCTCAGCATCGGATAGGTGTGGAAATTGGTTTCCTGAACCACGCCGTCGCGCAGAGTGACTTCACCGTAAAGCGCCGCAGTTAGGCCGTAGATAATGCCGCCCTCGACTTGATCGCGAACAATTCCTGGGTTGACCACCATACCGCAGTCAATCGCTGCGGTAACACGGTGGACAACAATCGTGTTGTTTTCAATCGACACTTCTGCAATCTGTGCCACGGCTGAACCGAACGAGCTGTGCGTCGCCAGACCGTGAAAATGACCCGCTGGAAGTGGCTGACCCCAGTTAGCTTTTGCGGCGGCAAGCTCGGTCGCTTTTTTCAACCGCGGATTTTTCTGCATATTGGCGAGGCGAAATTGCACTTCATCCATACCCACGCGGTGGGCGAGCTCATCAATAAATGACTCTTTAAAAAATGCGTTGGACGAGTTGCCTACAGAGCGCCAAAAACCGGTGCGCAGGCCTGGATCTTGGGTCACGTGATAGACAGCTTTATTGGCTGTGTCGTAATCCGTATAAATACCGTCGCCGGAGCTCGGGTCGGCGACAAAACGGTTAAACAGCGAATGAGGGAATTTGCTCAACCAGTTCACAAAGCGCTTGTTCAGAAAGTCCGGTGCCAAGGCATCAACCCACTCGTCGAGCACATAATTCATGGTATTTGGGCCGACGCGGCGCACTGCCCAAGTTTCAATAACCCCCTGTTCGGAGACGCCCGCCTGCATGCGCACCAGAGCTGCTGGTCGGTAAAAATCGGCCGTCATATCATCCTCACGGCTCCAAACCACTTGAATATTGCGGCCAGTTTGTTTGGCAATCACAACAGCTTCGGCAACATCATCGCCAATCACTCGGCGGCCAAAACCACCACCGAGGAAGGCTGGGTGCATGGCAACTTTACCAGCGTCGAAATCACCATAATAAACAGCTGCGCCCGCAGAGACTTGAACCGACTGAGTGCCGACATAAATAGCGCAGCGGTCGCCATCAATTTGCACAGTACAGTTCATTGGCTCCATCGTGGCATGGGCAAGATAGGGCGCGTAGTAATCCGCGACGGCGACGATAGCTGAGTTCTCTAATAAAGATCCGCCTTCGCCTTCATTACAACACTCCAACCCTTTCTGGCTTGTGTCATTCAACGTCTCAACAAATTTTTCGTAGAGCGTGTCTGACGACCAGGAGGAGAGTTCTGTTTTACTCCACTGGATGTCAACCAATGCCGCTGCTTTGCGCGCTTGCCAATAGGACTCAGCTACAACAGCGACACCGTTGCGAATTTCTAGGACAGCGACAACACCACTCTGCTTGCGCGCTTCGGTGGCGTCAAAGCTGATCAGGCTAGCGCCAATCACCGGCGATCGCACCACCACGGCACGCAACAGATCGTCGACCTCTGCATCTATACCGAACAGGGCCGTGCCAGTGGACTTAGCCAGCGCATCCAAGCGCGGCCGCTCGCGACCTATCTGATCAAACTGCTCTGCGCTGCGCAGGGTCGCATTTTCCGGCACGGGAAGCGTCGCTGCGAGGCTGGCAAATTGCCCGTAGGGGTAACGCTTGCCATCAACGTCAACCATGCCATTGACCAAGACAATTTTATCGGCGGCTACATTGAGCTGCTGTGCTGCGGCATTGCGCACTGCCGCGGCTGCATTTGCCGCCGCTTGGCGCAGGGGTAAAAATTGCCCGCGCACGGCATTACTGCCGCCGGTGGCCTGCATGCCCATCTCTGGATTTGTGTAGTCTTCATGCCGTTGCGCGTGGCGAACGTCGATGGCTCCGGGCTCAACACGCAACTCTTCGGCGATCAGTGTCGTTAGACCGTCGAGAATCCCCTGCCCCATTTCGTTGTTGGGCAAGTAAAAAATAACCTCGCTATCAGACGTAATTTGGATAAAAGAGTTAGGTTCGAATGCGCCGGCAACTGTGCTGTAGCCGATTTCGTTGGCTCGCGTTACAGAGCAGCCAACAATTAGTCCTGTGGCGGCAATACCGGTTGAAAGGAGAAATTTGCGTCGTGTTAAAGAGACTTTATTCATGACTGCGTCTCCACAGCACGGGGATCAAAGGTCTGAACCGTGGCGGAATTTATCGCCTGGGCGCCGGCTTTAATCGCTAATTTAATTTTTCCATAGGTACCACAGCGACAAATATTGCCATTCATGGCTGTATCGATATCGGCGTCGGAGGGGTTGGGATTTGTCGCTAACAGCGCGCTTGCCGACATCAATTGACCCGACTGGCAGTAACCACACTGCGGCACACTGTGCTCAACCCAGGCTTGCTGCAGCGGGTGAAGCTTGTCCGGCGTTCCCAGACCTTCGATCGTGGTGATTGATGCACCCTGAACCGCCGCGACAGGCAGTGTGCAGGTGCGCACTGCGGCGCCATTCATGTGCATGGTGCAGGCTCCACAAAGCCCCATCCCGCAACCAAACTTGCTGCCTTTAAGCTTAAAGTGATCGCGCACTACCCAGAGCAACGGGGTATCGGGATCAACGTCGACATCAACAGGATTATTATTGAGCTGGAAACGGATCATGGCAGGGAACTCGACAAAGTGTGGCCACAGATTGCCGAGTCTCAGGGCAAACTGCAAGTCTTAACCCTGTGAAAAAATGACCGGAGGGATCCGTCAACCACGCAGCATAGCGTGCATAACTTGCTTAAGTGACTGATGCAAACCGCGCATCTCATCGAGGTTATCAGGATCAGACATCCAGTGATAAACAATCCCGCTGACCGATGCGGTGAAGTGGTCGGCGACCAACGCACTGTTCACTGACGGGGGAACCACGCCCTGCTTAATGCCCTGCTCGATCCAGCTGATGACGTCCGCTCGGCGACGTTTGTGAATACCCAAAATGACTTTTTTCAGCGCCGAGCCCGGTTCGAGGGACTCAAACCACAGGCGATAAAACGCTTCTACATGCTTTGGCGCATCTTCGCAGAACTTAATGTGTGCATCCAATGCCGCCGCGATGGCGTCGTAACCACATTTACCTTTGCTGACTAGGGTCAGTTCGCTCAGCCATTCATCGCCAACAGAGCGCAACACAAAGTCAAACAGTCCTGCTTTGTTGCCGAAGCGGTAGCCGGCAAGACCTCTCGAATAACCGGCTTTTTCACCGACATCTTTTAAGGTTGCCTGACCGGCTCCACGCTCGACAATGAGGTCGACGGCGGCGTCCAGCATCTTTGCGTCAGAGATCTCTTTGCGTTCAACCTGCGTTAAACGAAGGGCTTTTGCCATTTTTTTGTGTCCAATTCAGCCTGTTATCGGCCATAACTTATTAACGCGTTACGGCCGTTAACTTGCAATCCAATCAATCTGCGTTGTGAAACTTACATGCTGCGACGATATTGCCCGCCCACTTCGAACAGGGCATTGGTAATCTGTCCAAGAGAGCAAACGCGCACGGCATCCATCAGTACTTCAAAACCGTTATCACCCTGACGCACAGCATCTTGCAGTCTTTTTAGCATCAGCGCAGATTGCTCGCTATTGCCTGCCTGAAACTCGCGCAGACGGGAAATTTGGCTTTTCTTTTCAGCATCCGTTGAGCGTGCCAGTTCAATTTCAACATGCTCCTGACCCGCTTCGTTCAGGAAGGTGTTTACGCCTACGATCGGCAGTGAACCGTCATGTTTTTTGTGCTCATAAAACAGCGATTCTTCCTGAATTTTGCCGCGCTGATAGCCTGTTTCCATAGCGCCCAGCACGCCGCCGCGATCAGAGATTTTTTCAAACTCTTGCAACACAGCCTCTTCAACCAAATCGGTGAGTTCTTCAATAACAAAGGCACCTTGGTTGGGGTTTTCGTTTTTCGCCAAGCCCCACTCCTGATTGATAATCAGCTGAATCGCCAACGCTCGGCGCACAGACTCTTCCGTCGGCGTGGTAATGGCTTCGTCATAGGCATTGGTGTGCAGGCTATTACAGTTGTCATAGATAGCGATTAACGCTTGCAGGGTTGTGCGAATATCGTTGAAGTTCATTTCCTGCGCGTGCAGTGAGCGGCCGGAGGTCTGAATGTGGTACTTCAGTTTCTGGCTGCGCGCATTGGCACCATAGCGGCTGCGCATTGCGGTTGCCCAGATGCGACGGGCGACGCGTCCCATCACGGTGTACTCTGGATCCATGCCGTTGGAGAAGAAGAACGACAGGTTCGGTGCAAAATCGTCGATATTCATGCCGCGCGCGAGATAGGCTTCAACAAAGGTAAACCCGTTCGACAGTGTGAACGCTAACTGTGAAATCGGGTTGGCCCCTGCCTCGGCAATATGGTAACCAGAAATGGACACGGAGTAGAAGTTGCGAATTTGCTGGTCGATAAAATATTGCTGCATGTCGCCCATCATTCGCAGGCTAAATTCGGTGGAGAAAATGCAGGTATTCTGACCCTGATCTTCCTTCAAAATATCGGCCTGCACGGTGCCGCGCACACGCTGCAATGTTGCGCTGCGAATAGCTTGCAGCTCGCCAGCGTCGGGCTGGCGGCCCTGTTCTGCGGCAAATTTAGTCACCTGCTGGTCGATGGCGGTGTTTAAAAACATTGCCAGAATGGTCGGTGCGGGTCCGTTGATCGTCATCGATACAGAGGTCGACGGATTGCACAAATCAAAACCATCGTAGAGCGCTTTCATATCATCGAGGGTACAAATCGACACGCCGGCGTTGCCAACTTTGCCGTAGATATCAGGGCGCTCGTCTGGGTCCCAGCCATACAGGGTAACTGAGTCGAAGGCGGTTGACAGACGCTTGGCATCGCTGTGTTCAGACAGCGCCTTAAACCGGCGGTTGGTTTTGAAGGCGTCGCCCTCTCCAGCAAACATGCGCGCAGGATCTTCGCCTTCACGCTTAAAGGGAAATACGCCTGCCGTGTAGGGGAACTCGCCGGGGAGGTTTTCTAACATCAGCCACTTGAGCAATTCACCGTGATCTTGGTAACGCGGCAGCGCCACACGGGGGATTTTATTGCCGGACAGCGACACTGTGTTGAGTCGGGTGCGCACTTCTTTGCCATTGGCAAGCACATCAATTTTCTCATCGCCCGAATAGGACGCGACAACCGCTGGCCAACCCTCCAATAATTTTGCGGCGTCTACCGCCATGGCTTGCTTGCGGTCAGCAATCAAACTGTCGATCGCCTCAGGTGATTCTGAGCCACTGGCGAGCAGCATTTTTTTTGTGCCGGCCAGTTGCTGTTGTTCGCGGGCGAGATTAGCTTGGACGGCGACATTGCTGTGGTAGTCACGCACGGCTGTGGCAATCTCTGCCAAGTAACGCTGGCGATTGGCCGGCACTACAACCGTTTTTTCTGACGGGGTGCGGCGGTCAACTTTGGCGAGATGCTGCTCAAAATCTCGCAACCCACGGGCCTTGAGAAGGCCGACCAACTCTTGGTAGGCCGCTGTCACACCGTCATCGTTAAAACGCGAGGCGATGGTGCCAAAAACAGGCATCTGCTCGGGTGACTTTTCCCACGCCTCGCGGTTGCGCTGAACCTGCTTGCAGACATCGCGGTAGGCATCATCACTGCCCTTGCGGTCAAATTTGTTGATAATGGCGAGTTCGGCATAATCGAGCATATCGATTTTTTCGAGCTGGCTCTGAGCGCCAAACTCTGGCGTCATGACATAGATTGGAATATCGACGTAGGGAACAATGCCCGCATCGCCCTGACCAATACCGGGCGTTTCAACCACCACAAGGTCAAAACCACCGAGACGCAGGGCGCATACCATCTCCCGCAAAGCCGCAGGCACCTCGCCTGTGGCGCTGCGCGTGGCGATGGAGCGCATGTAGATATTGTGGTGATAAATTGCGTTCATACGGATGCGATCACCCAGCAGCGCACCCCCGGTTTTACGCCGCGTGGGGTCAATCGCCAGCACGGCAATACGCAATTGGTCGTTGCTATCAAGACGGAAACGGCGAATCAATTCATCTGTAAGTGAGGACTTACCTGCGCCACCGGTACCAGTAATGCCGAGAACAGGTACGGTTTTTTCAAGAAATTGCGCCTGCTCGCGGAGGGATTTTAATTGCCCCTCATTTAACTCACCGCGCTCGATAGCAGTAAGCAGACGGGATAGGCGGTACTCGCCCTCTGCCCCTTTGAGCTCTTTTGAGTCAACACTGACATTGCCGTATTCGCCCAGCGAACAGCGCGAGATCATGTCTTCAATCATGCCCACTAAGCCAAGATTTTGGCCATCGTAGGGCGAGTAAATACGCTCAACACCGTAGGCTTCTAGCTCTTTAATTTCTGCGGGAACAATCACGCCGCCGCCGCCACCAAAGATTTTGATGTGCTCTGCGCCGGCTTCTTTGAGGAGGTCAACCGCATATTTGAAGTATTCGACATGGCCGCCCTGGTAGGAGCTGATCGCGATACCCTGCGCATCTTCCTGCAGTGCAGTTTCAATCACTTCGGCAACCGACCGATTGTGGGCAAGGTGAATAACCTCAACGCCCGCGCCCTGCAAAATTCGACGCATAATATTAATCGCCGCATCGTGACCGTCGAAAAGACTTGCCGCGGTGACGAATCTCAGCGGGATGCCTTTTTTCTGAGACTGCTTGTGGCTGGCTACATCGGTTTGACTGCCGGTTTTAGAGGGGCTGACAGAACTGCTCATAGAGACTCCAGGGTTCGCGCAAAGAGCGGCGAGAGGTGTTGGTATAAGGACTATAGGCGGCGATTTTAATTATCTTGCTTGTTACATGCAAGTATCTTTGCTCGACGATAGACGTATCTCGGTATGTGCTTACGGGATTGGATGTGAGTGAAACGCGCGTTTAACCTGGTGTTTAACGAGGCGCCAGTGCACCACCATCGCCGTACTGGTAGTAATCAGCGATAGCCAGACCGGCTGCCACGCTGGTAAAGGGGTCGTGCTCAACAACTTTGCCAGGGAACTGATTATCAAGAATGTCCTTCACCGCAGGAATCAATGACGAGCCGCCGGTGCGCAACACGAGGTCAATATCTTCGGCCTGCAAACCGGCTTTATCGAGTACCACACCAATCGCTTGTTCCAACTGAAATAGTAAGTCAGAGATCATCACCTCAAATTCCCACCGCTCCAAGCGCACCTCGATATCAATTTCAGGAATATCAAGCACCGCAGAATCAAAGCTGGACAGCTCTGCTTTGAACGTCTTGATCGCCTCAAAGACCTGATAGCTGTAGTTTTGTTTAATCAGGTCATAGAGCCGTTTAAATTTAATGGCGCCCTCATCGGATTGGCTCATGCGCTGCATCACCGCAGCCGTGTATTTATTCTGATTGAGCATGTAACTGATCGGCCAGTTGATCAGCAGTTCTTCAAAATCACTGAAGGGAAACAGCGTATCGACTTCTGAACCGTCTACTACACGGGTCCAACGCTCACCTTTGCCCAACTCTGGAAAAACCAGTTCAGCAAAAATGGTCTGATCAATTTTGTCGCCGCCTAGCGCGATACCATGGGTGGCTTCAACGTGAAACGCCTGGCCCACGCGCCGCAAAATACTAAAATCCAGTGTGCCACCACCAAAATCGACTGTCAGCACTAGCTCGTCATGGCTGCCCGGATGGTTGTGCAGATAGCTGATGGTCGCCGCTGTGGGTTCTGGGCAGAAGCTCTGCTCGGTAATGCCCGCGTGACGGTAGGACTCGCTCAATCGCTCCAAGGCGATATTGTTGCGGCCCTGCTCAAGACCTTCAAAATTAACTGGATGGCCTATGCAGGCGTGTTGCGACGAGCCAACCGCGGCGCCCAGCGCCTTGCGAATACCGACAAGAATCGGGGTCACCAACGCCACTAAGCGAAAGGGCCGGCTAAAAATCACGGTGCGATCGCTGGAAGAGTTTCCAAGTAGACGTTTGGTGCCGCGAAATAATCTGCCGGGCAACCCAATATCGTTAAAGGCTTGACCAAAAACTTTACTGGTTTCAGATTCGTCGGCAGGACCTTCAGCACCACCGGCACTGGTGCGCGCTTCGCCCAACAGCTCGGCACTGAGCTCAACTTTGCGGCCCTGATTGTCACTAATGTAGTCATCAATCGCCTGCTGACCAATGGTCGACGTGAAGTCGCGGTCAATGTAATTGGCCGACGGCATAATGGCATTGTGTTTGTCGAGCTGAATTAGCGTGACGCGCTTGCCATCAAAGACGGCCGCAGCACTGTTGCTGGTGCCAAAATCAATACCAATACCAAACTTAGGTCTGTGTGGCGTGGTGGCCTGTGGTTCAGTCGGCTGAGAAGAGTGATTGTTGTGCATGAAATAGAGGATCGCCAGAATTCTGAATGATGGGGCTATTCTAGCCTAATTTGCGGTGTACTCTGAAAAAAATTGCGCGCTATTCCCTCCAATTGCACTGTAAACTAGGGCACAGATAATCTTGCTAAGAACCACTAAAGTGGTCAGCGTCGCCTAAAGATTCCATCGCTCAAATAATAATTAAAAATAGGGCTTACCATGTTTGCGAAAACCCAGCAGCGCTACCGTTTAGTATCACTTTCGATGCTGGCAGTTTTTATTTGCTATATCGATCGCATTAATATGTCCGTTGCGATTATCCCCATGGCCGAAGAGTTTGGCTGGGGGCCGCAGATGCAAGGCATGGTGTTGTCATCCTTTTTTGTCGGCTATTTAGTGCTGCAGATCTTGGGTGGCACCCTCGCCGATCGCTTTGGCGGCAAAGTGGTACTCGGCACTGGTGTCGTGCTCTGGTCACTGTTCACAGTGCTAACCCCACTTGCGGCGTCCTTCGGTTTGACCATTTTAATTATTAATCGCGTCTTGATGGGCATGGGTGAAGCCGTCACGTTCCCCTCGATTTACAGCCTGCTCGCGCGCTGGATACCCCAGTCGGAGCGCGCCCGGGCAATGGGTTTCATCAATAGCGGCATACCCTTGGGCACTGTCGTCGCGCTTGTCGTCACACCGATGATTGTGCAGGCGTGGGGTTGGCCCTGGGCATTTTATCTATTCGGCGCACTGGGTATTGTGTGGTTTTTTGCGTGGCAAAAATACGTTACATCAGAGCCCGGCAAACACCCCGATATTTCGCCAGAAGAGCTTGCGCATATTCAATCTGAGGGCGAGCCGACCAAAGCAGAGGGCGCGCCACCCCTTTGGAAACTGATTAAATCACCCGCCATTGTGGCCATTATGGTTGCGCACTTCTGTAACAACTGGTCGCTCTTTTTAATGCTCACGTGGCTGCCGACCTTTATCAACAAGGGGCTCGGTGTTGATTATGCCTCGGTAGGCTGGTTCACCATGGTGCCATTTATTATCTCGGTGGTGTTTTACAACATTTCCGGTGGTGTAGCCGACCGCATGATTAAAGGCGGTATGGCGGTCATCAGAGTGCGAAAAATTATGCAGACCGTGAGTCTCGGCGGCATGACGGCGGCCATGATGGTGGTGGGTTATGCCGACAATGTTTGGATGGCCATCGGAATTATGACCGTGGGCAATATTCTCGGCTCGGCAGCCATTGGTGGATTTGTCGTTAACCATATGGATATTGCCCCCAAGTACGCAGGCACCCTGATGGGCATTACCAATACTGTCGCTGCGGTCCCCGGCATTATTGGGGTCTACGCAGCGGGCATGATTCTTGAACTGACGGGTTCTTGGGTGCTGGTGTTCCAACTGGCGGGCTGCGTATCACTGTTTGGCATGATCTTTTATCTGCTTTTTGCCAGCGCAGAAAAGCAGTTTGACTAATCGCACTCTGAGCAACAGCCAACCGGCTCGAATCAACGAGGTATTTGCACCATGAACCGCCACCAAGCCATTGCCCTGCTGACCGCGTCCGGTCAGCCCATGGAACTCATCCAGAGCGAACTTTACGGAGTGCCCTGCCGCCGCTATAAAAACGCGCCGCAAACTCTGCGCCAGCTCTTTGAAGACAATTTAAGCGAGTTACCGTTTATTGTCTTTGCTGAAGAGCGCTACAGTTTTCAGCAAACATGGCACAAGGCCAGCGCCTTGGCCTGTGCTCTGGTTGAAGACTTTTCCATTGGCAAAGGTGATCGAGTCGCTATCTGCATGCGCAATTATCCTGAGTGGATTATGGCGTTTAATGCCATCACCTCGATTGGCGCAATTGCTGTCGCGCTCAATTCACTCTGCCAAGCAGACGAATTAGTCTATGGCGTCACCAACAGCGGCAGCACCCTGCTAATTGCTGACCAAGAGCGGGCCAATCTGCTCTCTTCAGACATCGCGCAACCCTGGACAACCATCGTCGTGCGCGGCGATGTGTCTCAGCAAACCGATTTTCTACAGTGGGATACTGTGGTCGCGCCGCACGCGGGCAAACCGATGCCAGTAGCTGATATTGCGCCCGAGGATGACGCGATTATTCTTTACACCTCCGGCTCAACTGGCCATCCGAAAGGGGTGGTCTCATGCAACCTCAGTGTTATCAGCGCCCTACTGAGCTGGGAGCTGGAATTAATGGCTTTGGTGGTGGTAAAACAAATAGAAATACCTGTGCCGGTCTATCAGGCAGCCGGATTGGCGGGTGTACCTCTGTTTCACGCAACCGGCTGTCATGCGGTTTTTCTCGCTTCTTACCGAGCACAGCGCAAGCTTGTTTTGATGACGAAATGGGATGCTACGCGCGCAGCACAACTTATCGAACAAGAGAGGATTAGCTCTTTTATCGCACCCTCCGCCATGACCAGTGATTTGATCTATCAAGCCGCCAAGGGCGGTAATGATTTATCCAGCTTAGCGGTGGTTGGTGGTGGCGGCGCCGCGCGGCCACCCGAGCAGGTAAAGACGATCGACCGCGCCTTTTCTAACGCCATGCCAAACACGGGCTGGGGTATGACCGAAACCAATGCTATTGGTACGTCTATTGCGGGAGAGGACTATCTAGATCATCCCGCGAGCTCGGGCCGCACCGCACCCGTATTGAATATTCGCATCGTGGACGAACAGGGCGCTGAACAGCCGGCTGGCAAAAATGGCGAAGTACAGGTGCGCGGTACGTCGATGTTCCGCTGTTATTGGAATAACCCCAAGGCAACCGCAGATTCTCACGACAACGGCTGGTTCAAAACCGGCGATGTCGGTTATCTCGACGATGAGGGGTTTTTGTTTATCGTTGATCGAATTAAAGATATGGTTATTCGCGGCGGGGAAAACATCGGTTGTGGCGAAGTAGAGGCAGCGTTGCTCGAGCACCCACTGGTCCGGGAAGCAGCAGTCTACTCTGTTCCAGACGAGCGTCTCGGTGAAGAGGTCGGTGCCACCCTCTTCTGCGACGGCACCTTAGTTGAGGCAGAGGCGCTGCGCGAATTTCTCGCCACTCGTATCGCGCGGTTTAAAATACCGCGCTACCTGCATATCACAGGCAGTTGTCTGCCCCGCACCGGTTCTGGGAAAATTTTTAAGCTGCAGATTCGACAAGAGGCCTTGGCAAGACTGTCCAACAGCGACAGTTAGTCTTTAAGGGCGATCTTCAAAGCGGTGTTGCGCGTGATTCTTGACCACCTTATCGGCGGAGAAAATACGCCCGTTCATGGCAATATAGACGCCAGGCGACACAGTCTGTAGCGCACCCACCGCAGTGCCAATATTAAAAATAGCGTCCGTCTTAGCAAAGGCTGCCGGTTGCAAGGCGCCGGTGAGGACAATTTTTTTATCGCTAAAACCACGCAGCCAACGCGCTGTTTCAACCATACCATCAGTGCCGTGAGAAATAAGAATGTGCTCTGCCGCTGAGGCAGCCACAGCCTTTTGAATTTGACGGCGATGATCATCCGTCATATCGAGACTGTCCAAGCGCATCAATTCTTCAACCTGCACCTCAAAGCCGACATTCATGCTGGCCAGAATACCGCCGATAACGGGCTCGCCGATTTGAAATTCACTCAGGGCATCAAAATAAATTTTGTCGATGGTACCGCCGGTGGTCAAAATATGTAACTTCACTGTTTGCTTAATCCTTTAAAGGCATCACGGGTTAAATTTTCAAGGGAGCCATCGGCATGAACAATAATATTGTCTTCAATGCGAATACCGCCGTAGGGCAAAAATTCATTAATACGCGACCAATTGACGGTATCGGCGAACTCACTGTTGCGCAGCTTATTCAACAGTGACGGAATAAAATACAGTCCCGGCTCTACTGTGTGAATTTGGTTGGCCACCATGGGGGCTAAGTTGCGCAGCTTGGGGTATTTTTCCGGCGCAGGTAGCGGATCGCCCTTTGCGTTAGCAAAACGGCTGCCTTTATCGTGGACGTTGCAGCCGAGGTGATGGCCGAGACCGTGTGGATAAAAGGTCGCAGTGAGATCAATGTCCATCGCACTGTCCACCGAGGTTGTAATAACGCCAAACTCAACTAACACTTCAGCAATTTTTCGGTGCGAGAGTATCTGCAAATCAACGGGACTCTTGCCAATACCGCCCGCCGCGCAGAGCTCTAACTGCTTACTATCTAACAGCTCAATCATTGCGGCAAATTCAGAGGCGGGATCATAGGCGTAGGTGCGTGTAATGTCTGACGCATAACCTCTGACATCAACACCGGCATCCAACAAAAACGAGCGCGGGGTCTGCCGCTGCTTGAACAGATCGTGGTGATGCAGCACCGCGGCGTGCTCGTTCACCCCTGCGATAATGCCATAGGGCATTTCATTTTCACTTTGATCACAGGCGCGTAGATAGGCAGCCGCTATTTCGAGTTCTGAACAGCCTGCCATAAAGGCGTCGTAAGCAGCAACATGGGCGCGCGCTGCGAGATGCGACGCTTCGCGTACAGAGTCTTGTTCATAGGGCGTTTTCGCCAAACGCTGGAAATCGATTTGATTAATCACCGCCTCGGGATTCCAAGACTCGGCTGCCACCGACAGACTATTGGTCGAATTGATAAAGGCCGTGCCGCCGTGCCGCGAACTCAACTGCTGCTGAACCTCGGCAATGGTACTGTACTCAACAATATTCAACGCATCTTCAAAGCCCGCTGGCAAGGACTGTGGTGCCGTGTGCCAAATATCTTCAACACAGAGTAAAAACAGGGTTGGCTTACTCGACCCAGCGGCTATCTGCAAAAATGAGCCTGCGCGCTTATTCAGCGGAACCCACTCTTTAAAGTAAGGATTCGCCTTGAACGGGTAAGCCATATCATCTTGGAACTGCATCAGCGTGTCACCAGAGTCAATAACAATTTCACTAAAGCCTGTGGCGTCGAGAATCGCCTGAAATCTCGCCAGCTTTTCGGTCACATGCTGAACATAGAGCGCCGCTGAGCTATTGAGCTGATGAGTTTTTTTATTGTTCTGCATTATCTTTACGGTCGTCCCCGTTTTAGTGAGTTATCGCGCCAGCATTCTAGCATTGAAATTAGGTGTTTTTATCGGTTAACCGCGCCCTCTGCGTCAGTCAATGACTCGCAGCTTTTTCCACGCTGCGTGCCGAAAACGCACGTAATGTACCACACACATCAGAAAACCATTAAGGAGAAAAAACACCCAACACCAAAGCAGATGGCCACCCCAAACATTGACGATTAGCGCCGCTGGCAACACCAGCACAAGCCAGCTCGTCACAATACCCGTCCAAGCGACAAAGCGAGTATCACCGGCACCTTTGAGTGCGCCTGCCATCATCATGGACACTGCCTCAAACAGGCAAAACAGCGCAACAAAGCGCACTAAGTCATGCACCAGAGGCACTGTCTGACTGTACATGGCTGCGTCCATGCCACTGGAAAAGGGCGCGATAAACCAATCTGGCTGCAAGACCAAAAACAGCCCCGCAATAACAAAGAATACGGCAGCCAAATGGACCGCGGAATGGGTGGCGCGCTCCGCCGACTGCGGGTCGGAATTACCCAGACGCTGCCCAACCAAAATTGATACCGCAATACTCATACCCGACACAGGCATAACCGCCACCATAAATACATTCATAGCAATACTGTGGGCGGTTAGCTCTGCCACACCAATTTTGCCGATCAACAAGACAAAGAGGGTCCACGCCAAACTTTGCATTTGCATCTGCACGCCAACCGGGAAGCCAAAGTGCAACAGCCGCTTAAAGCGCCGCCAGTCTGGCCGCCAGTGTCTATGAGTGCCATACAATGCGCGGTATTCTGGCTTTAAAAATATCCATATCTGCACCGCAGTACCCACCGCTACCGAGATCACCGTTGCCCATGCGGCTCAGGCAACACCCATGGCGGGCAGTCCCCAGCGGCCAAAAATCAACAGGTAATCCATCACCAAGTTAATGAGGGTAATTAACAAATTACTCCACATCACCACCCCTGTGCGGCTGATGCCGGAAAAGAACCCTGACAGCGCACCCGACACGATCATCAGCGGAATCGAGAACAGAATAATGCGCGCATAACTAACCTCCATTTCCTGCAGAAGAGGGTCGTGCCCAATAAGCGCAAACAGCGGTTTAATAAAAATAATCACCGGCACGATAATCAACAGCGCCAAACCCACCACATAAAAACCTTGCCAGACACTTGCCCCAATTTTTTGAAATTCTCGGGCGCCCTGGTACTGAGCCACAAAAACACCCACATAGCTGGATATGCCAAGGAAAAGTGAGGTTAGGGTAAAACAGACAAAAAACGCAGGGACAGTCGCTGCCAGCGCATTGGAATCAAACCACGCGAGAAACATGCGATCGATAAAACTCTGCAAACTACCGGAGCTAGTGGTGATAATTAACGGTATAGATAAAACTAACACTTCCTTGTAACCGCTGGGGCTGTGCCAGCGGCGTTTTAATGCGCGAAACATATTCCGTCCAGTTAATGAATACGCCACGTTTTAGCCGATTTTTGGGGAGCAAAAAGGATTTTTAGTGGCCACACAGAGTTGGTCTGTGCGATGAATTTTAACAACGAAATCCAGACACTGACGAGAAGGCTACCAATAATCGATAAGCCAGTCACACTTGCCAGTCATACTTGAGGGAGACCTCAAGACCAGAGCCACACCGAGAAACCACGCAGAATACGTTGGGATGTGTCGGAATGCGTAAAAAGGTGTGAATAGCCCAAAGCAAACTAAATAGGGATTTCTGCCAGGGGGGATCTGCGAAACATCAGCGCCAATGGCTTCCGTTGCCGACCCTTATAAGACTGCGTGAGGACAGAAATCCCTACCTATAAATCGATTATTTTTTTCGTATCAGACCTTTGTTCGCTTAAAGTCGTGCAGCACTAAATAGAGGCAAGGGATCAAAATCAGCGTAATCGCCGTTGCCGCGACAATACCAAAGCTCAAAGAGATGGCCATGGGAATCACGAACTGCGCCTGCATACTGGTTTCAAACAGCATAGGCAGCAGGCCGACGAAGGTGGTCGTTGTGGTCAAAAAGATTGCCCTAAAACGACGTTTACCCGCCGCCAACAACGCTTCCTCTTCCGTATCCACACTCTCTCTAGCCCGATTGGCAAACTCCACCAAAATCAGACTATCGTTGACCACCACACCTGCGAGTGCAATCAGACCAAAAATAGAGAGCATGTTAATCGTTACACCAAACAAAATATGGCCCACCACCGCACCAATAAACCCAAACGGAATCACCGACATAATCACCAGCGGCTGTGCATAAGAGCGCAGCGGCACGGCCAGCAGGCCGTAGATTAGGAACAGCGCTGCCATAAACCCAAGCAGCATGCGGCTGACCAAGCGGCTCTCCTCTTGACTCGAACCACCCAGAGCAAACTCCACGCCAGGATATTGTTCAAGTAACTGCGGCATGTAGTTTTTCGTGATATCGGAGATAACCGCACTGCTCTGCACTTTGGCGGTTTCAACGTCAGCAGTCACGGTGACTGTGCGTTTGCGCTCTGTGCGCGAGATAGTGGTCAAACCTAGTCCCAAGCGAATGTCGGCCACTTCGCCAATGGCAACAACTTGCCCACCCGCTGTGCGGATGTGCATATCCTCAATGGTTGCCAGTGAACGACGCTCTTCTAACGGGTAGCGCACCATCACTTTAAAGGTTTCGGCGCCGCGCTGAAGACGCTGCACTTCCTCACCGTAAAATGCCTGTCGCACTTGTCGGGCAATGTCGGCTAAGGTGATATTTAACTGGCTGGCGTAGGGTTTTAAACCAATCAGTATCTCGCGGCTTCCAACACCCTGCGAATTGTAAATATCAAACACGCCGTCGTATTCGCCCAACTTATCCTGAAGTGCAGTACTGGCCAAGGTCAGCTGCTCTGGGTCGGGGCTTGATAACGCAAGGTTAATCTTTGCACCGCCACCCGAGTTGGTGGTTGAGTAGTAATTTTGTTTGCGCACGTTAGGCAAGTTACCCACTTCCTGACGCCACAATTTTTCAAATTCAACGGAGCTAATACTGCGCACTTCAGCATGGGTGAGCTGCACAAGAAAGTTAATTTCAATATCAGAGCCTGTGTAGACAAGCAGATGCTCAATCAGTCCTGCACGGCCGGGGTTTTCCTCGCGGTAGCGTTTATCAACGGCATAGGCAGCCTGCTCGACACTTTTCAGGGTGCCAATAAGGCTCTCTTCAGAGGTGCCATCATGCATAATAATAATGGCTCGGATATCGTCGCTCGGCACATCAGGGAAAATCTCAAAGCGCGCAACTCCGCTGGCAACCGCGCCAAAGGAGAGAATCAATACCGCACCAAACGACGCCAAGGTCACGTAGCGGTGGCGCATGCACTTTTCTAGAAACGGCTGGTATTTGTTGTCTATAAAAGCGGTCATTTTCGTGTCGATAGACGCTTGCCACCCTTCGATAAAACGCCAGCGTGACGCTTTTTTCTTGCCAAACCGGAGGCCCACCAAATGCGAAGGTAAAATCAGCTTGGATTCGATCAAGGAGAACAGTAGACAGAGAATAACCACCACAGCGATAGCTTCTAAAAACGCCGAGACATTGCCACCGACAAACAAAATCGGGACGAATGCTGCAATCGTCGTCATCACGCCAATGGTCGAGGGTGTGGCCACTTTTTGAGCACCGGCAATCACGGTTTCCGCTGGCGCGATATAGACATAATCCTCTGCGGCGGCGTCAGATAGTTGGCGGGCCTCTGCCGCGCCCTTGTCCGCTTCATCTTTCGCTTCGCTAAAAATGCTCTCGCCGATCACAATGGCATCGTCAACCACAATACCCAGCACCATGATAAAGGCAAACAGGCTCAGGACGTTGATATTGACGTTGTAGGGTGTGATAGGCATTAACCAGAGCGCGCCAAGAAAACTCACCGGAATGCCGAGCATCACCCAGCCAGCCACTTGCAAGTTGAGGAACAAGCCAAGCACAACCGCCACCAGCACAGCACCCATCGCGAGGTTGCTGAGCATCATATTAAGGCGTCCACGCAAGTGAAAAGACTCATCGAAAACATAGTCAATACTCAACCCTTCGGGGAGATCGCCACGCTTTTCGTCTATGTATTTTTTCACCGAGTCGCTGATGGTGATAATGTCTTGGCCCTTCAGCGAAAACACGCCCAGCGCAAAGGAATTTTCTTGATCAAAGCGGGTTACACGGCTTGTTTCAACAAATCCATCGGTCACGTCAGCGACATCGGACAGCAACAGCTGCGTTCCATCGGCATTGCTGCGCAAGACGAGATTGGAAAACTCCTGCCCCGTGTAAGCCTTGCCCTGGGTTCTGACTAGGACGTTGCCATTTTCTGCGCGAATCATGCCAGCCGCCAGATCGAGAGAGGACGAGCGCAATACTTGGGCAACTTCATTAAGGGTTAAATTTAACTCGCGCAGACGGTTTTCTTTAACCTCGATAGAGATTTCGTAGTCGTTGACACCCCACAGCATGACCCGCTTAACATCCGGCAGCTCCAGCAGCTCGTCGCGCACCTCGAGACCAATCTCTTTGCGCGTGCGTTCATCCATGGCGCCGTAGACCGACACGTTCATCACCCAACCAAACATTTCAATGCGACTGACATTGGGTTTTTCCAGCTCTTTGGGGAACCCGACAATACTGTCAATGCGGTTCTCCACCTGGGCCATAATTTCGTTGATATCTTCGCCGGGCTCAATATCGAGAGTGACGCGGGCAAAATCGCGGCTCGCCCGCGCGGTAATTTCTTTAATACCTTTCATGCCCTTAAGCGCGGCTTCAATGGGCAATATCACGCCTTTCTCAACTTCGACCGGCGCAGCCCCGGGGTAAGGCACGGCAATTTGAATAACGTCAATATCGGAGCGCGGAAACATATCTTTGCTGATACTGAGCGCCGAGACCAAGCCCGAAACCACCACAAACGCCATCAGCAAATTTGCGGCAACGGGGTTCTTTGCAAACCACGCCAACAAGCCGTGAGACTGACTGTTCATCATTCCGCTCTCTCTGGGCTAACACGCATACCCTCAATGGCAACGCCCACGGCGCTGACAATAATTTCTACGCCCTCCTCAAGACCCGTGCGCACAAAGTAAAATTCGTCATCGCTGTAAACCGCTTCGACCTTTTTCAAACGCAGCCGGTTTTCACTGTCGACTGTCGCCACATTGCTACCTTCCAGCAGCGCATGGCGCGGCACAGCAAACACATCGTCGATCTGCTTGCCCTTGATCATCGCCGTAACAAAGGTTCCCATTAGCAGCGGCATCCTGTCTTCAACGCCCTTTGTGTTGTAGGGATCGACCACATCAACCACCACGTACTGGGCGCGATTGCGCTCATCAACAACACCTTCCGAACGGGTCAACAGACCGCGCCAGCTCGCTGGTTTCCCCGCCACGGAGCCTTTTAGAATGATTTCCTGAGCGGACATCGCCACCGGCGAGGCCAATGGATTCATCATCGATAGATCACGTGTTGTCAGCGGCAGGCGGATTTCCGCAACGTCGATGGCGAAAGTCTCACCCATCCGCGCGCCAATGGTGACAAACTGGCCAATGTCCACAGACTTGTCAGCGACCATACCTGTGTAAGGAGCGCGAATAGTGGTTTTCGCCAGCTTCTTCTTGGCTTGCTTGACCTCGGCCTGCGCCTGCAACAGATTGGCTTCAGCTTCCGCCAAGTAGGGTTCGCGCAATGCCAGCAATGGCGCCTCTGAAGCCGGTCTGCCGGTCATCGACCACTCCTTTGCTGCCTGCACGGAGCGCGCTTTCTCAAAGGTCAACTGTGCCTGCACGCTGATTAGCCGCGCTTCGGCCCGCTGCAGAGCCACCTCGTAATCTGTCGGATCGAGCTGCAAGAGCAAATCACCGGCGTTAAATACGCCGCCTACAACAAACGCCGGAGAAACCTTGAGAACAACGCCTGAAACTTCCGCAATCAGCGACGTGCGCGTGCGCGGCATTACCGTCCCCTGCGACTCAACCATTAACTGCGCCTGGGTTCTGTGCAAAATTTCTGTTTCTACTGCCACCGACGGCTCAGGTGCATCCAATTTCATTGGTGCAGGCTTAAGCAGGAACATGGCAACAGAAAGCAGTACAGCTCCCGCCAGAATCATGAGGGGTAAAAAGAATTTTTTCACAAAGATTTCCGTTTTTTATATTAGCGATTTTCAGTCGGCAGTTTAATCGTTCCGGCGCGATTATAGCAGCTTATTCTAGCAATAAAAATTTGCACTCAAGACTGATCCAAGCCTTTGGGTGCCCCGTAACTCTCTGGTCTTAACCTATATTGTGAACTATCATGCAAGCCAACTTAACGAATAGCGAAGCCCCACCAATTATGGATGAACGCATAGCTATTTTTAGCGGCGCAGAAAAACGCTCGGACCAATGGACACTGTTACTCATTGCCGTAGGCCAAAAGCGTGATCGCGCTGCCTTTGCTCAGCTCTTCAAACATTTCGGCCCCCTGCTGAAGGGGTTTGCTCACGCTGCACGCAATGAGGGTTGGTTCCCAGGACTGGGCGATGATCTCGTGCAAGAGGTGATGATTAAAGTGTGGCAGAAAGCCCACGGATTCAACGCCGAAAAAGCCTCCGCCACTACGTGGATTTACACCGTTGCTAGAAACTGCCGCATCGACATGTTGCGCCGCAAGAGCAACACCCAACACTTACCCCTAGAAAATGAAGACTTTTGGTCTGAGCCTGACGAAGAGACGCCGATTTCGATTCTGCAGCAGAAACGCAGTGAAGATCGCGTCCAAACCGCGCTGGCACAGCTGCCGAAAGAGCAAGATGAAATATTGCGCAAGGTCTATCTCGAGGGAAAATCCCACGCCGAAGCCTCCGAAGAACTCGGACTGCCACTGGGCACCGTAAAATCGAGAGTACGCCTAGCGTTGCAGAAAATGCAGATTATGATCTCTGTAGAGGAACAAGAATGAATAACTCAACTAACTTCCACCCCACCGACAGCATGCTAATTGAGTTTTCAGCCGGCAGCTTGGGCGTTGCTCCCTCCATCTGTGTGTCTGCACATCTGCATTTTTGCGCAAGCTGTCGCGCGCAGTTGAAACGCCTGGATCAGGTTGGCGGGCAACTTCTGGGCGCAAGCAACAGCTTCGCCGTCGATGATGATGCCTTCGATAAACTGATGGAAAAGATTGACCGAGCCGAGGAGCCTGTCGCGCAAGAGAACAGCAATCGCAAAATGCCCTTCAGTGTGAACAAGCTGCTCAGCAAAGCCCTCGTCAAAGACAGCTGGCAGCGGTTGACCTCGTCTGTTGCAATTGCCCGCTTCCGCACCGGCCAAGAAGAATTCGAAGTGGCGTTGCACAAAATCTTTGCGGGCGGTAAAACACCCAAGCACGATCACCACGGACTTGAATACACCGTTGTGCTCAAAGGCAGCTTCTCCGACGAGCACGCTGTCTACCGCGAAGGCGACTTTTTAGTGCGCAAACCGGGTGACGTTCATCAACCCATGGGCGCGAATAATGGCGAGTGCATCTGCCTTTCAGCGCTCTCAGCACCAATCAAACTGACAAACCCACTGGGCTTTTTGATGCAGCCTTGGTTGCGTATTAACCCAATGTAATTGAGCTGCATCCGCTTCTATGAGGTGGATGCGATCGCTCGCACTTGTGCCATCTATTTTGCGATTTTGAATTCTCTCTGAGCGGCTATTCCGCTACACTGCGCGCTTCTATCACTGCACAACGTCGGCGTTATTATCAATGGCACAATACGTATACACAATGAATCGGGTGAGCAAAATTGTTCCGCCCAAACGCGAAATCCTAAAAGACATTTCACTGTCGTTCTTCCCGGGGGCCAAAATTGGCGTTCTTGGCCTCAATGGCTCGGGCAAATCAACTCTGCTAAAAATCATGGCCGGGCTGGATACAGAAATTCAAGGTGAGGCGCGGCCTATGCCGGGGCTCAATGTTGGCTATCTCGCGCAAGAGCCGCAGCTAGATCCCAACAAAGATGTGCGCGGCAATGTTGAAGATGGTGTGCGTGAAGCCGTCGATGCGCTCAAAGAACTCGATCAAGTCTATGCCGATTATGCCGACCCAGACGCTGATTTTGATGCTCTGGCCAAGCGCCAAGGCGAACTCGAGGCGATTATCGAAGCCTGGGATGCGCACAATCTCGACCATTCATTAGATGTTGCAGCTGATGCGTTGCGCCTGCCACCTTGGGATGCAGACGTCACCTCACTGTCGGGCGGTGAGCGCCGTCGTGTGGCGCTGTGCCGCTTATTGCTGTCACGCCCCGACATGCTATTGCTCGACGAGCCAACTAACCACTTGGATGCCGAATCGGTCTTTTGGCTGGAAAAATTCCTCGAAGAATTTTCCGGAACAGTGGTCGCTGTAACCCACGACAGATACTTTTTAGATAACGTGGCGGGTTGGATTCTCGAACTGGACCGAGGCCACGGCTTACCTTACGAGGGCAACTACTCCACGTGGCTCGAGGGCAAAGAGCGACGCCTGCGCACGGAGCAGAAACAGGAGGTGTCGCGTCAGCGCGCCCTGAAACAAGAACTCGAGTGGGTTCGCCAAAATCCAAAAGGCCGTCAGGCTAAAAGCAAAGCGCGACTGGCCCGCTTCGATGAGTTGAATTCGCAAGAGTTCCAAGCGCGCAACGAAACCAATGAGATCTATATCGCTCCGGGCGAGCGCCTTGGCGACAAAGTGATCGTGATGGAGAATATCTGCAAAGGATTTGGCGATCAGATGTTGATCGACAATTTCTCTGTTTCGATTCCCAAAGGCGCAGTGGTGGGCATTATCGGCGGTAACGGCGCAGGTAAATCAACCCTATTTCGCATGATTGCTGGCACTGAAAAGCCCGACAGCGGCACTATCACCCTTGGTGAAACCGTTAAAGTTGCCTATGTTGAGCAGAGTCGTGATTCGCTAGACGACAACCATAACGTGTGGGAAGCCATCTCCGGCGGCCACGATATTTTGAGAATTGGTAACTACGAGGTGTCCTCGCGCGCCTATGCGGGACGCTTTAACTTCCGCGGTTCAGACCAACAAAAACGCGTCGGCGAATTGTCGGGCGGTGAGCGCGGTCGTCTGCATCTCGCCAACACCCTCAAGCAGGGCGCCAACGTTCTGCTGCTGGATGAGCCGTCGAACGATTTGGACATTGAAACCCTGCGCGCATTGGAAGAGGCGATTCTCTCTTTCCCAGGCTGCGTGATGGTGATCTCTCACGATCGCTGGTTCCTCGACCGTATTGCAACGCACATCCTGGCCTATGAGGGTGACAGCGAGATTCAGTTCTTCGAGGGTGGCTACAGTGAGTACCACGAGGACTTTATCCGCCGCAAAGGAGCCGATGCGCAACCCACCCGCGTGAAATATAAGCGTTTGAAAGCCTAGGGATATTCGATGAGCAGCATTTGGCACAACCGACCCAACTTAGACACCATCAACAATGGCATGAACAAAAACACCATCGTCGAGCTGCTCGGAATTACTATTACAGAAGTCGGCGATGACTTTCTCACCGGCACCATGCCGGCTGACGCGCGCACGTTTCAGCCTTATGGTGTAGTTCATGGCGGTGCAAATGTTGTGCTGGCGGAAACCCTCGGAAGTATTGCTGGGGCACATGTGGTTGATTTTGCGACAACTAAATGCCTTGGGCAGGAGGTCAGTGCAACCCACTTGCGCCCTGTCTCGTCAGGCCTTGTAACCGGTACGGCGCGACCTATTCACATCGGTCGCCGCTCGCATGTTTGGGAAATTCGTCTGGTCGACGACAATGGTAAGTTGAGCTGTATCTCAAAGCTGGTGCTGGCCATTCTGCCTATGTAAGTTTAAGGTGCCGCTCTGGCGCTGTCTGGACAGGATATCCAACAAGCGCCCGAGCAGCATACTCAATCTTGTGTGCTGTCCTCGCTAAGCTGAAGCCCGCCCCGCTGCCGTTTCCTCCTGCCACTGGAACAGGTTCATCTCGATAAAGAAAAACGCGACCAACCAAATAAACGCATCCCAAAAATCGAGGAAATCTCCCATCACGCCCCAATATGCGGCTGCGACAAATAGAATGCTGTAGAGGGTGCCCTTCACAAATTTACTGACACTGACAAAATAGCCGCCGAATTTGCCCTGTATCTGTAGCCAAACGTCCACTTCCAACATCAGCACCACCGCGATCCAAGTAATGGAATTGATGGTGTCGACCCAAGCCAACCGCTGAATCGCCAACCACTCTGCGGCAGTACCGATAATTTTCTGATCATTGAGTTTCATCAGAGCCTCGCCCTGCAGCGCGGCGCAACTCTGCAGATCCATCAACGGATATTCATCCAGCGTAACGATGGTGGAAAACCCCTGCCCCACAAGTGCGCAGATGTCGTCAACCAAAAAAAGACTAATATCGTAGGTGAAAAATGTCTTCATTAAGTAGCCATAAAAGGCATACAAAATAAATCCATAGGCAAGCGTCCTGGCTAACATAAAGCCGTATTTAACCTTGGGCTGACGAAGCACTTGATCAGAAATAACCGATGTTTCCAGCTCAAAAAGCAATAGCAGTAACAACCAAGCAGAGGTGTCGATGGTGGCTGCAAAACCACTGATAATTTCGCCTAGAACAAGTCCTTGGCTAAAGGTGTGCTGCGTTGCGAGGAACTCTTCTTGAAAGAAAAAATAGACGTTGATAGTCAGAAGCGCATAGACAGCGTACTTAAAGACAGTGAACAGTCGATGGGGGGAAACTGATTTACCAAAAGTCATGAACTATCCCGTAAACAAAATTTTTATTCTTCTTGTTGGGCAGTGTGCTTTTCGCCCGCGAATTTACTTTGCCAGTTTTTTTGCCAACACCCTGACGATGGTCTCGAGCCCGTCTTGGTCGCGACCGTCGAATCGCTCAAGACTTGGACTGTCAATATCTAACACGCCCACTAATTTCCCCCCAATCACAATCGGCACCACAATCTCAGACTGAGAGGCGGCATCGCAGGCGATGTGGCCCGGAAACTGGTGTACGTCTGCGACCACAATGGTTTTTCGTTGTGTTGCTGCAGCGCCACAGACGCCCGAACCCAGGTCAATGCGCGTGCAGGCAGGCTTGCCTTGAAATGGGCCTAGCACTAATTTGTTGCGCTTGAGCAGGTAAAATCCCACCCAATTAATATCCTCCAGCTCCATCCATAGCAGTGCGGAACAGTTTGCCATATTGGCGATCGGGTCTTTTTCATCTTCGATAAGGCCCTCTAATTGTTCAGCAAGTCGCGAATAATTCATGGGGTTAATTGCTCTCACGCATAGACTTTATCGGGCGCACCCAATAATTCAGATTATTATTTTGAGTAACCAATTCCTGTGCCGCAACTTCCGCCGCTTGGCGGGTTGGGTACTGTCCGTAAACAATCACATAAACCATACGCTCAGCACTGAGTAAATCACGAATTCTTATGACACCGTCGGCGGCGATAATTCTATCCGCAGCAGCTTCGGCGACCGCTTGCTGGAGATAGGCGCCGAGCTGCACCGTGTAACCATCGGCACTGATATCGAAGGGTTTTACACTGCTGGCGGAGCTCTCTAAGGCACTGGCTGGAGCCGTCTCCGCAACCACAGCGGTGTCACTACTTTTCGGTGCGCTGGCTGGTGGGTTATCGCTGGGTTTTACATCATCTTTGGACGCCAGGGGCACGCCCGATCTCAGTGCTGTTTCCCGGCAGCGCCAATTAGTTTTTGAATTTATATCGCCATCACAATGCCAACCGACATACTCTTCTGCGCCAGCCTGAGCGTCAGCAGAATCAATCGAGGCGCAGGCAGACAAGCTTGCTGCTAAACCAAAAAGTAATAACGTTTTTTTATTTTTAGAATTCATATGTAGGGGGTTGTCTGTTTGCACGGCCGCAGAGCGCAGAGCCGCTGCAACATTAAATCCCCATTCGGGACAGAATGTCTAGTATTTGCCGCAAGGTAAAGGCGACTTTTGGATACTGCGCTTCATAGACAAGACTCTTCTCTTCTAAAAGATCGGTCCAGTCACTTTCTATCTCAGGGTTAGATGACTGCTCCTCCAAGCGCAGAATACCCACAATCATATTGCTCAACAGGTCTTTTTCTTCTGGATGAATTTTCGTCGCACTTTCCAACTGGTTGTGTAGCTCTTGTAATCTGCTCTTTAGCTCGCTGCGATCCTTTGCGTCATGATCTGTCGCCATGTCTTTCTCCATTGCTGTTCTTGTCATTGGGTAACGGCAGGCACCGCTGTAGTGGGGGCGCCTCGCACTCTTCCAGTATAGACAGAATATAAACCACTCTAGACGAAACACGCCTGTCGCAAATAGGTGCCGCGCTCAAAACAGATGGCACAAATATTGCTGTATCACTGCACAAGTCTGCTTTTAGTGCGTTTCGGCACCAAAAAAGCACAGTAAAAGAGCAAAAAACACCCGACAACCGATTGAATGCACCATAAAGGTGCTCTTGCCGAGGAAATATTATGTTATCTCCCTACAAAACGCGCACTGCAGCGGCCTTTGCAGCCCTGCTCAGCGTGCTGCCAACAACGGTTTTTGCCGACGAATTGAATGGCGCCAACACCGCGTGGATTCTAACGTCAACAGCCCTCGTTCTGTTTATGACCATTCCCGGTCTATCGCTTTTTTACGGTGGCTTAGTGCGGTCCAAGAACGTGCTTTCCGTTTTAATGCAGTGCTTTGCTATCACCTGCCTCGCGTCGATCATTTGGTTTGTGGTCGGGTACAGCCTGGCGTTTGGCGATGGCGGCAGTGCCAATGCCTTTATCGGCGGCTTGGACAATATCTTTTTAGCCAAGGTATTGGAGGACTCCATGTCGGGCGATATCCCCGAGTCGGTGTTCGCCATGTTCCAAATGACTTTTGCCGTCATTACGCCCGCGCTGATTGTGGGTGCATTTGCGGAACGCATGCGTTTTAGCGCGATGTTGCTGTTTAGTGGTCTCTGGTTAGTCGTAGTCTACTCGCCTATCACTCACTGGGTTTGGGGTGGCGGCTGGTTAGCGGAAATGGGGCTGCTGGACTTCGCCGGTGGTACCGTCGTTCACATCACCGCCGGCGCAGCCGCGCTAGTTGCTGCGTTGGTATTGGGCAACCGCAAGGGCTTCCCAACACAGGCAATGCCACCACACAATCTCACCATGACCGTCACTGGGGCAGGCATGCTGTGGGTGGGATGGTTTGGTTTTAATGCTGGCTCGGCGCTGGCGGCCAATGGCGACGCAGGGATGGCAATGCTAGTCACACATATCTCCGCCGCCGCGGGTTCTCTCGCTTGGATGACAATGGAGTGGGTCAGATACGGTAAACCCTCCGTGCTGGGTATTGTCACGGGCATGGTCGCAGGACTTGGCACAATCACCCCCGCATCAGGCTTTGTGGGCCCTGGTGGCGCACTGGTGATTGGCTTTAGCGCGGGGATTGTCTGTTATTTTGCAACGCAGGCGATCAAGCAGCGCTTTAAAATTGACGACTCATTAGACGTATTCCCCGTGCACGGCGTCGGCGGCATACTCGGTACGTTTTATGCGGGCATTTTTGCCTCTGATGCGCTCGGCGTGTTCAGCGGACAGGGCTATAACGAGGGTATGGATATGGGTTCTCAAGTGTATGTGCAACTTGTGGGAATCGGCGCGACGTTCGTCTATACCTGTGTAGTGACATATTTACTGTTGAAAATAGTTGATCGCGTGTTAGGATTGCGTATTGACGGTGAAAATGAAACAAAGGGTCTCGATCTCGCAGAACACAATGAGAGGGGGTACGACCTATAATAATAAGGAATGTAGGGGACTAACAATAAAGGCCCGAACATCACCACTGAGTCTGTTACTCAAATGCTAGTGGGGTGAACCAAAGGGGCGTTAAGCCGCTGATTGCGATCAGCGGCTTTTTTATGTCTCGCGCTTTTGCTACTCGACAGTTCCCTCGCGGCATGTCGTGCACCTAAATGCATCGATTTCATATCAGAGCAAAGTACTGTATAAGGGCGCTATGAAAATCCCAAAACGCATACAACCACTTATCGACGACGGCGTCGTTGACGAAGTTATTCGCCCGTTGATGAGCGGTAAAGAAGCCGCCGTCTTTGTTGTCCGTTGTGGCAATGAAATTCGCTGTGCGAAAGTCTACAAAGAGGCCAATAAACGCAGCTTTAAACAGGCGGTGCAATATCAAGAAGGGCGCAAGGTTCGCAATAGCCGGCGTCAACGGGCCATGGAGAAAGGCTCGCGCTTTGGGCGCAAACAGCAGGAAGAGACCTGGCAAAATGCTGAAGTCGACGCGCTTTACAAGCTGGCAGCCGCGGGCGTTAGAGTACCCACACCCTACGGCTGCTTTGACGGCGTTCTCCTGATGGAGCTTGTCACTGACAGTACGGGGGAGGTAGCACCGCGCCTTAACGATGTCTCCATGTCACCTGAGCAGGCCATCGAAGATCACACAGTAGTTATGGAATATGTGCAACGCATGCTCTGCGTGGGCTTGGTGCACGGCGATCTGTCTGAATTCAACGTGCTGGTGGACGACTACGGCCCGGTGATTATTGATCTACCTCAGGCGGTGGATGCCGCTGCCAACAATCACGCTGAGCGAATGCTGGCGCGCGATATCAACAATATGACGGTCTACTATGGCCAGTATGCCCCAGAGTTACTCGAAACCCAGTACGCGAAAGAGATGTGGGCACTCTATGAAGCCGGCGATCTGACGCCCGAAACTGAACTGACTGGCTTGTTTGAGGAAGACACCACACTGGCTGACGTCGACACGGTGCTCGAGGAAATTAAAGCGGCGCTAGAGGCCGAGCGGGACCGCCAAGAGCGTTTGCGCGAAGCCGACGCAGACTAGCCTCGCGCCTGTTCAAAGTAGCGACACATCATTTCAGCACCCTCCAAAATCCGTGCGGAGTGGCGCTGCATAAGGTCTGCCGGAATTAGGTAGACATGCTGGTTTTTTACCGCAGAAATAACATCCCACTGCTGCCAATCATCAAACCAATGGGGTTTCTCCTCTTGGCTGCCACCGGCAATAATCACTTCTGGGTCTGCGGCCACAACCGATTCGATATTCACGTAAGGCACCAACGGCACTGCGTCAGCAAAGACATTTGTCCCGCCGCAGAGCTCAATCACACTGCTCACCATGTGCTCGCGATTCAAGGTGATCAGCGGCTCGTCCCAAATTTGATAAAAAGTCCGCACTGAACGTTTGGTTGAGAAGTTGTTGCGCAACCCTTCCAATCGATCTCTGAAAGCCTGCGCTTTCACCTCTGCCTCTGGGCTGTGGCCAGAGAGCTTGCCGAGCCGCAAAAAGAGTTCAGGAATATCCTCAAGCTTGCGCGTCTCAACAACAAATACAGGAATCCCCAACTGGCGAATGCGCTGAATAATCTTGTCGCCATTGCCCGACTGCCAGGCGACAACCACGTCCGGTTTTAAGGCTACAATCAATTCATAGTTGGCGGCGGCATAGTTGTTCACACGGGTAATGTTTTCGGCTTGGGGAGGGTAGTTGCTGTATTCATCGGCACCCACAACCTGATCGCCAGCACCGATATAAAACAGTACTTCCGTCAGACTCGGAGCCAAACTGATCACCCGCTGCGCGGGTTGAGACAGCCGAACATCGTTGCCCGTATCGTCGCGCAGAGTAATGTCCGCCCACGTTGGCGCCGCCAAGACTGCCATCTCAGCAACAAGGACCAATGCCCATATCCATCGTTTCATTCAGTGATTACCAGTGGTTTATGAGTAGTCGGATGGCGGTCAATAATCGCCTTCACACCAAATACCTGTTGAATAAGCTGCTCGGTTAATATTTCTTCGGGAGAGCCTTGAGCAGCAATAAGACCGCCATCAAAAACCACCAATTTATCCGCACAGCGCGCCGCCAAATTAAGGTCGTGCAACACCATCACCACACCGACACCCCGCGCCGCCAGCTGACGCACAATATCCAAGGTCAATTTTTGGTGGGCGAGATCAAAGGCCGACGTGGGCTCATCCAGAACCAGAAACTGCTCCTCCCCGGGACAGGGCTGCCAAATTTGTGCCAATACTCGCGCCAGCTGCACGCGCTGTTTCTCGCCGCCTGACATCTGAGTGTAGAAACGCTTCTGCAAGTACTGAGCATCGACCAACTTAAGTGCCTGCGCCACAATCTCAGCATCGGTGGCACTGCCTGTTTGATGAGGAATACGGCCCAATCCGACGACTTCGTTGGCGGTAAAAGGAAAGTTCAGCGTGGTGTGCTGGGGCAATACAGCAAGCAGTTGCGCCCTCTCGATAATAGGCCATTGACTGAGGGTGCGACCGTTCAATAGTACGCGCCCTTTGCTGGCCTGCATCTCACCGGTCAGTACACGCAGTAGACTGGATTTTCCGGCACCGTTGGGGCCAACGATTGCCGTGACTTTGCCCGCCTCGACCGTCATGGAGACATGGCGCAACAGATCAAACCCCGAGCGATGCAGTGAAATATTTTCCGCGCACATACTCATAAATCAGAGCTCCCTGCGCTGCTGCAGGAGCAAGGCGATAAAAAACGGTGCGCCCAACAGCGCGGTCAGAATGCCTGTGGGCAGTTCAGCCGGCACGAGGACAATCCGCGCCAAGCTGTCGGCGATCACCAACAACAGCGCGCCCGCCACTGCAGAGGCGGGAATTAACCAGCGGTGATCTGGCCCGATCAACAAGCGCACCACATGGGGAACAATCAGCCCAACAAACCCCACCATGCCCGCAAGGGCCACGGTAAGACCAACGCCCAGTGCAGTTAAAATAATCAATCGGCGTTTGACCCTCTGCACATCAATGCCCAGATGGCGCGCCTCAGACTCGCCGAGCAGTAGCGCATTCAATGCCCGACTGTCCCTGGGGAATGCAGAAAAGAGGAGAACAGCAACCAGTGCCATCATGCTAACTTTTGGCCAATTGGCACCACTCAGATTGCCCATTTGCCAGAGGCTGATCTGACGCAGCATATCGTTGTCGGCAAAATAGCTAAACAGGCTGTTGAGCGCGCCGGCCAGCGCACCAATCGCAATCCCAGCCAGCAGCATCGTGGTCACCGAGGTGCCAATGTCCGAGGTGGCCAAGCGGTAGACCAACAATGTTGCGGCAAAGCCGCCGACAAACGCGCCAACAGCAACCAGCGACAAGCCCATCAAGGCACCCGTCTCAACAAAGCCTCCGGCCACAACAATCATTAAACTGGCACCCACCGATGCGCCGCTGGAGACACCAATCAGCGAAGGATCAGCGAGAGGATTGCGAAACAGTCCCTGCATAACAGCGCCAGTGCTGGCAAGAACAGCGCCCACCAGTATCGCGAGCAGTATTCGGGGCAGGCGTATTTCAACTAAAATCAGATGAATTTGCGCGGCGACAGGCTCGCCAAAAAGCGCACCCGACATGGCCGACAGACTATCGGCAAGGGAAATATTGACAGTGCCAACCGTCATGGAAAAGAGCGCCGCTGCGGGCAACACGAGTGCCAACAGCCAAATTAGCCGTGATGCAGAGAGGCGCCTCAATTAAAAATCCACGCCCTTGCGCGCCTGAACACCGGAGTTGTAGGCATGTTTGATTTCCTTTAGCTCAGAGACAGTGTCGGCCCAGTCAATCAGTTCGGTGCCACCACCGCGACCGGTGACAACCACACTTTGGCTTTCAGGGCGATTGCGCAGTGCATTTAAAATTTTGTCTGCATCGAGGTACTTAAAACTGAGCATGTAGGTTAGCTCATCGAGCACAACCAAATGGTAGCTTTCGTCTTGCAGCATTTTCTCGGCGATCGCCCAGCTGGTTTCCGCGGCAGCAATATCGCCGGAACGATCCTGCGTATCCCAGGTAAATCCTGTTCCCATTTGATGAAAGGTCACCTCTGGGCACTTATCGCGAATATAGAGCTCCTCGCCCGAGAGTTGGACGCCTTTAATAAACTGCACCACGCCAACTTTATAGCCATAACCCAGTGCGCGCATCACCATACCAAATGCCGAGCTCGACTTTCCCTTGCCATTGCCGGTCAATAAAATGCCAACGCCCCGCTCTGTGTTGGCAGCAGCAATGGTGGCATCAATATTGTCTTTGAGCTTGGCCATTTTTTTCTTGTGAGATTGCTGTTTTTTATCATTATCGGCTGTCATTGTTTTCTCCAGCGCAACGCGCGTTTTATTTCAGGTCTGAACAACTATTTTCCGTATCAGAGAGTATGTCGGCATACACAAATCCGTCGCGGGTCACCACCTCACCAGAGGTTATCGTAACAGGCGTTCTAAACATAGGCCCGTCCCACGCGAAGGTGTGGAACTCGCCGCGCTCGCCACAGGGGTCGACGGATGCTGGCAGGCTTTCCAGAAGCGAGTAATCAAAGGCATGGCCCGCCAGCGTTTCAGGTAATTTGTTGGGGTCGAGACAGGTGATCACGGCTTTGAGGCCGCCATCGATCATCTCAGCTGCGAGCTGCAAGGTGGGAATTTGCCACAGTGGAAAAAGCAGTTGCAGCCCCGTGCCCTGCATTTTCTCCTCGCGGTAGCGCCGAATATCCTCGAGGAACAGATCCCCGAAGGCGATAGCATCCATTTGCAACTGTTGCTGCGCATCGGCCAGTGCAGAGCCCATCACAGCTTCATACTGTTCGTTCGAGCAGGGCCAGGGTAGCGGCACTTCAATCAGCGGCAGACCGGCGGCTTCAGCTTGCAGTCGCACAAGCTGCTGGCGCACACCGTGAATCGCCGAGCGGTTAAACGCGGCATTGAAGGTGGTCAGTAAACCAACCACCTCCACTGTCGGATCCTGCTGCAGCTGATAAAGGGTCCAGGCGGAGTCTTTACCGCTGCTCCAAGAGAGCAAAACCCGTGTCATTAGAGTTTAACCCGCACACCAAAACTGCCGCCAAAGCCAAGGGCCTGATAACCAAATACCTCTTCGTATTGGTCGTCGAGCACATTGTCGAGACGCAAATAGAGCTCCAACTGCTCAGTGGCTTGGTAATTGGTGGTGATATTCAGCAGCGTGTAGTCATCCAGCTCGACCACCTCAGACGGCATTGGCCAGGGCGGGAAAAAGACATCGTTCTGCGCGCCGTTGTACTGAGCGTTGATATTGATGTGCAGATTGTCTAACGCCTGCCATGCAAGGGTGGCACTGCCAGTGTGGCGAGCGCGACGCACTTCATCAACGTAGTGACCCATCGCGTCTGACTCGGTGGAGTCTGTGTAGGTATAGGCGGCGTTTAGGGTCAGTGTCTCGGTCAAATTTGAAAGGGCCGTGAGCTCGACGCCCTGACGCTGGCTGGCGCCGGTTTTGTTCGCGGAGGTGTAGGCAAAATTCACTGGATCGTAGACAAAGCCATCAATTTCATTATCCAGCGAGGCATCGAACAGCGTTGCCCCCAATCTAAGATCGCCATTGAGTAGCTCTTGATCAATGCCCACTTCCCACGAACGAGACTCTTCAGGCTGCAAATTAGGGTTGCCCACAAAATTGGTGTAATAACCGAAGCGCTCTGTAAAAGTAGGATTTTTGACCGCTGTGCCCCAAGCGCTGCGCAGACGAGTCTCTGGGGAGAGCTGGTAGCTCGCTTCCAGACGGTAGGTCTCGGCGCTGTCAAACTCGGAATTGTCGTCGTAACGACCACTCACGGCCAATGTCAGGCTGTCGGTAACATCGCTGCGGTATTCGAGAGCCACACTGTCAGTATTGCGCTGGCGATCTTGGTTGGGATCGTACACGCCCCACTGCACTGCCCCGCGCTGCTGCCACTCTTCCTCTTCGCGCTCAAGCAACAGCGACAGGCGCTGGGCAGACTCCTGCCAAAAAACCGAGCCTACGTATTGATACTGGTCTTTGGTTGAGGATGTACTGGTACCAAGCACTCCGTCGGAAAAATTTTCATTGTCGTTGTTCGACTGGGCAACCAGCACTTTGTTCTGCCAGCGGCCGTCGACTGAGCTGTGCTCCACCAGAAGCCGACCGGTGCTGTTGCGAAACTGTGAGGCGCGATCTTGATCTTCGACTATGCCATCGAAGTCAGCATCGGCATCATATTTATTCTGACCATCGGTCTGTCGCGCCGCAAAAGAAACACGCAGCTGCTCACTGACATCAACACCCGCCTTTAAGTTGACGCTGGTGTTGCGGTAGCCGTCTTTTTCATCGCCGGTGCGGGAAATATTGCCGCCTTCGGATTGTATGTGGGCAACACCCAGACGCAGATCCACGCGCTCGCCTTTGTGGCCAAGGGAGAGACCATTGTTCGTCGTTGACCAGCTACCCGTTTCAGAAAATGCACTGGCACTAAAGGGTTTCTCTCCGCTGCGGGTAATAATATTAATCACCCCAGCAACAGCGTCGCTGCCGTGAATAGCACTCTGCGGCCCGCGAATAACTTCGATGCGCTCGACATCAACAGCCGTCATATTGCCCCAGTTAACTTCATCGCCCTGCGACGGGTCATTCGCTTCAACGCCATCGACCAGCACCAGCAGGTGATTAGACTCGGCACCGCGCACGCGAACTTGGGTGTTTGATCCCAGCACCCCACTGCGGCTAACGGCGAGACCGGGTACATCGCGTAATAAATCACTCACCGTCAATGCCGCGCGATTTTTTAACTGCTCGCTATCGATCACAGTAACCGCGTTGGCGGAACGCGATTGGGCGATCGGCGTTAACGACGCGCTGACAAGCACCTCTTCAATCACCGGATTGGTTTCTGCTGACGCAGAGAAAACAGTAGATACAGCTGACAGCAGAAGTGCTGCAGAATAAATTGATTTTTTCGTGGTAAAATTCATGGTAAAAAAGTCCCTTGCACTCACACCCGAGCACACAAGTTTTAAATATACGGGGACGTAAGGGCGAAAAGACAGGAACTGTCGATCAGCACAAGACCGCACCCCGCGGTTTGTCTGCGTTGCGATAGGCCGGTCTCCGGACTCATAAGTTAGTGACTAAAGAATCACTCAATTTAGCGCCTTCCCATGCGGTTGCTGTTATGCAGATGCACAGTGGCATAATGCCAAATTGTCTTATTTACCGTTGCGGGGGCAGTGTCGGGTTAGCGTGCCGTGTCCTAGCAAGCGCACCGACTTCCCGTTTCACTCTTGGCACACCAAAATCAAACTGGCGATGCTAGAGAACCTACTGCAGAAGCAAGAGCGGGCAATCTACTCTGAGTGCCCAATGATGTCAAACCAGACCGAGCGCGGTGCCGTCATTTAAACGCTCACCTCGCCTGGCAGCAGCGCTAAACAGAGCAACAAACCGACTTCGGTCAATTCGACCAGCGCGCCCGCGCAATCGCCATTAAAACCGTTCAACCGCCGGTAGCAGGCGCGGCGCCAACTCATGAAGATAAACGTCGTCACCAGTGCCAAGAGGACTAAGTGCTGCCACGGCAAGCTGAATTTGAGGCCCAGAATTACTGTCACTAAAACGACATAAACTCGTCGTGGCGAGAGGCCTTCCGCTAAGCCTGAACCCAACCCAGACACGCTGATATAGTCTGAGGTTAAAAATGCCAATGGCACCAATGATCGCGCCGCCAGAGGTATAACCACGATCTCCCACCAGCGCGGCGCAGCCAGCAACAGCTGTAGCGCGGCCAGTTTTGTCAGCAACAACAGAATTAAACTCACCACCGCCATAGATCCGCAGCGGGGGTCCTTGAGGATGCGAAGCACCTTCTGCCGATCACCCAAGCCGCCAACCCAAGCATCCGCGCAGTCGGCGACACCATCGAGATGCAATGCACCCGTGATGGCTACCCAGACCACCAGCACCAGCGTTGCCGCCAGAAATAACGAGGTCGTGGCTACCAACACTGCGCCAACCAACCACAGTATTAAGCCGATAACTAAGCCGACGGCGGGATACCACACCAGAGAGTCAGACCATGCCACGTGAATAGCACTCTGAGGCAATCGGAAAAAGCTCAGTCGGGTGAGAAACTGCATCGCTACTAGAAAGGCTCGCCACTCACGAAGAATTGGTTTCATAGCGTCACTCGCCCTTCTTGTGAGGCATTAGAAAAACATAATCACGGTTCGGCAAATGCCACACCTTTAGGCGCATTAAACAGCCATAGGGAACGACAAGGCGACTCATCGCTGCAATGGGCCGGTTAAACAGGGTCAGTAAAAGACGCATAGTTCCGCCGTGCTGAACCAACAAAATATGCTGATTGCGATAATCACCGAGCAACCTCCGCCAGCCCTGTTGAACCCTCTGTTGGAACGCAGCCAAGCACTCACCGCCATGGGGTGTGCTCTGGTCGGGATTGATAAAATAGGCCGCAACCTGTTCCGGCCAACGCCCCCAAAAAGCCTCGACGGGCTCTCCCTCCCAACACCCGAAATCGATTTCGCGCCAATGATTATCTTCTTTAAGCGGTATATTGAGGGTATGAGCAGAGGCTGCAGCAAAAGAGCGGCAGCGCTGCAGTGGAGACGTGACAATCTGTTGCCAGCCGGACAGCCCTGCCAAAGCATCACTCATCTGCTGCCAACCCTTCTCGGTGAGAGACGAATCACTGCCGCACCCACGAAAAATATCACCCCCAGCGCAGTGACCATGGCGCAGTAGATCAACCGTAGTGCAGCTGGGCACAGCGTTTTTCACTCAGCCGATCAAGCGACACTCATCCCCGCCTCGGCAAAGGTCGCCATTTCGCGATGAAGAGTTAGCGCCGCCTGAATAATAGGAATCGCCACAGCAGCACCACGGCCCTCACCCAGCCTCAAACCCAAATCAAGCAGCGGCAGCGCGCCCAGCGAACGGAGTACACTGCGATGGGCCGCCTCTGCTGAGCAGTGCGAAAAGAGCAACCAGGGCTTTACCGACGGGTTGAGTCGACAGGCTACCAGCGCCGCTGCGGTACAGATAAAACCGTCGACCAAACTCGGTATTCCACGCTGCGCACACCCGATGTAAGCGCCAACCAACGCAGCAATTTCAAACCCACCCAAGCAGCGCAATATCTCTTGAGGGCCCGTGTCCGCGCGAACATGCAAGGCCAAAGCTTTTTCAATACACCGCTGCTTTCTGATCAAACCTGCATGATCAATACCGGTACCGCGCCCGACACTCAGCTCCGCAGGCATATCCAGCATTGCGGAATAGATCGCCGCCGCCGACGTGGTGTTGCCAATCCCCATCTCGCCGCCAATAAACAACTGCGTATTTGCTGGGCAACTATCACGGCCGATACGTAAGGCACTTTCCAGCTGCGGTGGCGACATCGCCGCCTGTTCTGAAAAATTATGGGTACCCGCCCCCAGCGAACTGTTGATCACATTCGGTAACAGCTCCATCGGCTCTGCTGTCCCTAGGTTGATCACCGCAAAATCCGCGTGATGGAGGTGCGCCAATACCGTAATTGCGGCCCCACCAGCGGCAAAATTGCGCACCATCTCGGCGGTCACCGATTGAGGAAAGGCAGACACTCCTGCGCGGGCAATTCCGTGATCTGCAGCAAACACGCGCACGGCGATATGCTGCAAACTGGGCAGCGGGGTTTTTTTGGAAGCCAGCAAAATCGATTGCGAGGCCCTCAAGACGCCCCAGTGAACCCTGCGGTTTTGTCAGCTGATTTTGCCTCTCCTGTCCAACACGACGGCTTTCGGCACAGGGCGGCGTCACTTTGTTTTGAATCCATTCTGTCATTCACTCTTTCCTTTTAATGCCAATGGCAGGCCTGCGACAACCAGCGTGACTCTCTGGCTCTGGGTTGCCAACTGCTGCGCGAGAAACCCGCTTTCATCAACAAAGCGTCGCGCCAGGGCGCCCATGGGTACAACCCCTAAACCCACTTCGTTAAGCACAAAGATAATGCGCCCTTCGAGCTGCGGCAGGATGTCGAAAAACGCTTGTCGCTGCTGCAACCAAACATGTGTAAGTAAACAGTTGCTCAGCCACAGCGTGAGGCAATCAACTACAACACAACGATCAGCTCGGCATTCACGGCGCAGTGTATCGGCCAACAAAATCGGCTCCTCGACCAGCAGCCAACTGGCATCTCGATCACTTCTGTGCCGCGCAATGCGCGCCGCCGACAATTAAATCCATTGAACAATCCATGTCTCTACTTTCCTGTCAAATTCTCTGTCAAATTCGTGGGCAAATTCCCACGCAATGCCTACTCGCTGGCAAACTTAAACACCCGGGTGGCCGCTAGCCAGCGGCACAGTCGATGAGCAATACTCATCGCCCCAAGATAGAGCAGCGGGGTGGTGATATAGGGCTGATAGTACTGGGCAACTGCCTCGATATAATCGAGTAGCGTCAAGTGGGCAAAGTACCCAGAAAAAAGATAAAAACTCACATTAGAGATCGCAAACGCCAAACTAATCGCCACCACCGCAGCGAAAAACAGACCGAACAGCGTCAATGGCTGCGGCAACTGTCGCGTCGCCGCCCAGTGCCCACCGCGCCAAACCGCATAGTAGCCGAGATAGAGAAACCCATAGGCTGGAGTGAAACAGTAAGCCTCAATACCCTCCGCGCCAGCCAACACCCAAAGATCAAGTGCTAGCGCCAAGAGTGAAAAATAAACAAACGACCAAAACGTGCGCAAATAAAATCCAGCGATAAAAAAGATCGCCAGACAGGCGTTGGGCAGTTTGTAGGCCGAGCCAAAATGATCTAAACCCGTCGCCAAAAGCAGCAGCGACAGCGCAGTAAAAACAAACCAGTGCCGCTTTTGGGAAGAACCGGATCCCCGCGAAGAATTAATAGGGGAAAAACTAGAGGGTAAGGCGGCAAGCGCCCATAAAAAACGTTTCATATTGAGTCTCCATACTCACACCCGAGTGTACAGGCCTTAAAAAAACGGGGCGAAGGAGCAAAAAGACAGGAACTGTCGATCAGCACAAGACCGCACCCCGCGGTTTGTCTGCATTGCGATAGGCCGGTCTCCGGACTCATAAGTGAGCAACCGAAAAATCGAGTCACTCTATTTGACGCCTTCCCATGCGGTTGCTGTTACACAGATGCACAGTGGCCTAATGCCAAACAATCTTATTTACCGTTGCGGGGGCAGTGTCGGAATAGCGTGCCCTGTCCTGGCAACGCGCACCGACTTCCCGTTTAACTTTTTACACAACCGTCGTGGCTGTAAAAAAAGAACCTACTGCAGAAGCAAGAGAGCGCAATCTAGTCGGATAGCGATATCAAGTCAAATTGAAACAGCACCATACCCGTGTTTATCGCAAGTGCACAGTTGTGTTAACCTGCTCGGCCAAAAAAATGAGCCAAAAATAGAGCGCTATAATTAGGGAACCAACAAGATGCTTGCAGTGTTAATAAAAAGAACCGTAGCCCCAGGAATGGAAGCGACTTACGACGAATTCTCTCGCAAAATTGTTCAGGCGGCGGTGCCCGCTCACGGATTTATTTCCAGTAAAGCCTTTAAAGATATCGCCGATACGCACATTCGCTATGCGCTGATTCAGATGGAAACTCTCAACGACTGGTTGGCGTGGCAGCAATCACCTGAGCGCGCGGCAGCACTTCTACAAATTCAACCGCTGCTGCAAGAGCCGGAAGTGATTTCAATTTTGACAACGGCCTAGTCACCCTACTCGCAGCAATTAAATCGCACATCAAAGTGCATCCAAGGCCTCAGTCACTTTGCGCACACCAATCACCTGCATGCCCTTAATTGCCTGCTTGGGTACATTGCCTGCGGGCACTATGGCCCGCGTGAAACCGTGTTTGGCCGCTTCGCGCAGACGCTCTTGACCATTCGCCACTGGACGAATTTCACCGGCCAACCCAACTTCGCCAAAAACCACTAAATTTTGCGGCAAAGGCTGATCGCGGAAGCTTGAGATCACCGCTAAAATCAGCGCCAAATCCGCGCTTGTTTCAAGCACTTTGACGCCACCCACAACATTAACAAACACATCTTGGTCACCCACCATAATGCCGCCGTGACGGTGCAACACGGCCAATAACATCGAAAGTCGATTGTGGTCCAAACCCACCGTCACACGGCGCGGGTTGCCCAAATGACTGTCGTCGACAAGGGCCTGCAACTCAACCAGCAAGGGCCGAGTTCCCTCCCACACAACCATCACCACACTGCCTGAGCAGACCTCTTCACCGCGCTGTAAAAAGATAGCCGACGGGTTGGGCACTTCACGTAGGCCTTTGTCGGTCATCGCGAAAACGCCCAGTTCGTTCACCGCGCCAAAGCGATTTTTATGGCTGCGCAGGGTTCTAAAGTGGCTGTCGCTAGACCCCTCAAGCATCAGCGAACAGTCGATCATATGCTCCAGCACCTTCGGCCCCGCCAAGGAACCATCCTTCGTCACATGGCCGACTAAAATCAGTACGGTACCCGTCTGTTTGGCAAACCGCACCAACATAGCCGCGCTCTCTCGCACCTGCGACACACTGCCCGGCGCCGACGCCACATCTTCGAGATGCATGACTTGAATTGAATCCACCACCAAAATTTTTGGCCGTTTCTGCTCAGCAATCGCGCAGACCGTCTCTACCGACGTCTCTGCCATAATTTCTAATTTATTGGTCGGCAGGCCCAAGCGATTTGCGCGCATAGCCACCTGCTGAGGCGATTCCTCCCCCGTGACATAGAGCGATGAATGGTTTTCCGCCAATTTGCACAGAGTTTGCAACAGTAGCGTACTTTTTCCCGCACCCGGCTCGCCCCCCAACAGCACGCAGGAACCCGGGACCAGTCCGCCACCGAGGACCAAATCCAGCTCGCCGGCCCCTGTGCTAATGCGCGGAATTTCATCCAATGCGATTTCCGCTAGGGTCTTCACGGCACCATCAACCATTCCGGCAAATCCCGTTCGCGACACCTTGCCACCCCTTGCAGGCCCGCTTAAGCGAATTTCCGACAGCGTATTCCAGCCATTGCACTCGGTACACTGCCCCTGCCACTTGCGATAATCCGCGCCGCAATCGTTGCACACAAAAGCAGATTTTATTTTGTTCGGCGTTGTCACTCTCGGTCCTCTTTTTGCGGTGATACTGCGATAACAGCACACACCAAAATCACTTTACTGTTGTTATGTACAGTAACTCAGTGCGCCCCGTTAAATCAATCTAAAAAGTGCTTGCATGAACTCGTAACTAGCCACTCAACGACCCATGCAACTAGCAACGCAGCGCACGTCGAGGGTAAGATAGGGCAACTAAAAAAAGAAAAGGCCAGTCATGTCTCACGCTCCGCTCGTCATCCGTATCGCTACTATTGCTGACTGCCCCACCATACTCGATTTTATCGAACAGCTGGCCGCCTACGAAAAACTCAGCCATGAAGTCGTCGCCACCTGCTCGGCGCTGGAAAAAACGCTGTTTGGTGAGAAGCCCAGCGCTGAAGTTCTGATCGCCGAATATGCGACTCAACCCGTTGGCTTCGCCCTCTATTTTACTAACTACTCCACCTTTCTTGCGAAGCCCGGTATCTATCTAGAGGATCTGTTTGTACAGCCAGAAATGCGCGGCAAAGGCTTTGGCAAACAGCTGCTCGCATCACTTGCCAAAATCGCCGTTGAGCGCGACTGCGGCCGGCTAGAATGGTCGGTACTCGATTGGAACCAACCCGCCATCGATTTCTATCGCTCACTCGGGGCGGTGCCTATGGATGGCTGGACAGTCAATCGTCTCACCGGCGACGCGCTGCAAAATGTCGCTCACCACGCGGATTAAACTCTCCCTGAGGAGACCAATATGAGTAGTTTACAACTAGCCGGCAAGCGTATTCTGATAACGCAGAGCGATACCTTTATGGGGCCAACGCTCTGTGAGGTGTTTAAAGAAATGGGCGCGGAGGTTATCAAAGACAACCATCTGCTCACCGACCCCGCTCTGCCTGCACAGATTGTTGAACAGGCTGGCTACATTGATGTGCTGGTAATAAATCTCGCAATTCCAGCACCCTTTACCCGTGGCGAGCTTGTCGACGACAGCGAATGGTCTGCGACGTTTAGTGCCATCGTCGACCCTCTACCACGCCTTTGCAGAGCCGTGCTGCCGCAGATGATCGAACGCCAGTCTGGCAAAATTTTAGTGATGGGCAGCGCCTCAGCTCTGCGCGGTATGAAGCGGGCATCCACCTACAGCGCAGCACGCGGCGCACAACTCGCCTATGTTCAAGCCATGGGGGTGGAAATGGCGGCGCAGGGTATTCAGATCAACGCTATCGCTCAAAACTTTGTCGACAATCCAACCTATTTCCCCGAGGAGACAAAAGCCAATCCCGCCTTTCAAGCGCGAATACAGCGCGAAGTTCCGCTTGGCCGACTCGTCTCGTTGCGTGAAGATGCACTTTTTGCCGCCTACCTGTGCAGTGACGCAGCCGACTGCTTCGTTGGCCAAGTGTTCCCAGTCTGCGGTGGCTGGACGACGTAATAAGTCGTCGATTCTCTCGTTCAGACAGAAGCTTTCTGATAAAGTGTTGCGATGTCTTTGATCCCCGAAAAGCCCATTGTGATTTCGCCCACTCTCGCCGCAACCATCGGCTTAGAGGAAGCGGTGTTGCTGCAACTTCTGCAAGAGTGCCGAGCGCACGGCAGCGCCCAGCAGAGTCAGGGCTATGACTGGTTCACCGTGGCCGGGGAGAAGTTGCTGGAACTGGCGCCTTTTTGGCGCGACGACGATATCCGACGATTAGCCGTTGGACTGCATGAAAAAGGGTTGTTGCTGATCGGAGGAGCACCGTTTTCCGCGCATCAAGAGTTCCGCTTTGCGTTTAACGACGCGGTAGCCTCTAGAGCACCAGCGCCAAGTGGCGCGCACCCGCAGCCGAGCTCACAGCTGAACTCACAGTTGAGCCCCGCAACAGTAACCGCGCTGCACACGGCTGTGGAGACCTCGGCCAAAACCATTGGCAACAGTTGGCAGCCCAGCCAAGACGCGTTGCGCCAGCTCAGCCAACTGGGCGTCACTCAACAATTTGCACTGCAACAAATTCCACAATTTGTCGCCTACTGGCGGGAGCGCAATGTGCCGCGGCATAGCTGGGAGTCAAAATTTATCAAAGAAGTGTGGCGTCAGTGGCAGCAGGAAACCGCCACCTCTCATCGCCGCCGGCAAGAAGTCTCCCTCGACAACGACTGGCGCCCGTCAAACGATGCATTGCAAATATTGATTGGCCAAGGCGGTATTAACGCCAACTTTATTGAAGACGCGATACCCGAGTTTATTCTCTACTGGCGCGACCGCGGCGACGTTTCCAGCACATGGGATTCAAAATTTATTCAACATATTCGGCGACAGTGGCAGATTTATACTGGCATGATGGAGCAGGACAATATGCCGCGTACACTGAGCGCGGACTGGCTGCCAAAAGAGTCGGTTTACGATGTCTTGGAAATGGCCAATATCAACCGTCAATTTGCAGAACAGCTGCTGCCAGAGTTTATTCTTTACTGGCAGGAAAATGGTACACCGCAATCATCGTGGAGCACCAAATTTCTTCAGTACGTAAAGCGCCAATGGGCGCGACATATTCAACCCGCGTCAACAGGTACAGCACATGGCAAGCAACAAGGATCTAATCCACAAGGTCGCATCAGAGATCGCAGCATCATCGATGCTCTCTCAGACCGCAGCTGGGCATCCTAAGACAGGTAGCAAAGCGAGCAAAACTGACCCCAATCTGATCGATGCCATCAATCAGATCTTCGCATTATTTCAGGTCAACTATCACAACCAGTATTACAGTGCTTTTGGCGACAACACCAAGTCCGAAAATTTAGCCAAGAAACTGTGGCTGAGTAAACTGAGCGACTTTACCCCAGAGACGATTCTGCGCGGCGCTGAAAAAATTATTGCCGAGAGCGACTACTTGCCCACCCTCCACAAAATGCTAAACGCCTGCCGTCATGTCGGCATGCCTGCTGGCCTGCCATCTCCGCGCAAAGCCTATGAAGAGGCGTGTAACAAACCGAGCCCTAAAGCAGAGCAGTCCTGGTCTCACGCGGCCGTCTACTTAGCGGCTCGCGATTGCGGCTGGCACTTTTTGGCCAACACCGTTGAATCAAAAGCCTTTGCTCCATTTGCCGACATTTATCAACAGTACTGTGAGAGAGTATTGGCGGGAGAAGAATTGATCATAGAAAAACCAAAAGCGCTGCCCGAAACGTCATCCAAACCAGCGACCAAGAAAAAGGCACTGGCCGAACTCGACCAATTAAAGCAGCTGCTGCGCTAGAACAACTGAGCGGAGAAAAAGATCACTCATGGCTATCACTCCACTGATCCACAACTCCACCGCCAGACGCATGGCGAAAACAATTTTGAACGGTTTTCGCAGCTATTTTGCCGATTATTTAAACGCCACTCTCAGCGCAAAAGCGCGTTTCGAAAAAGCCGACTGGCACGGTGTGCAGCAAGCCAACGTGGATCGACTCGAGCTCTACAAACAAAAAGTCGCCCAGACAGTAATGTACCTCGGCATGGTCACCAACAAAGATTTGGCCAACCTGGCGCTTTGGGCAGAGGCGAAAAAAGCGTATACCCAGCTAGTTTTTAACTTCCCCAATTTTGAAATTGCCGAAACTTTTTTTAACTCTGTGTTCAGTGACTTGCACGATCACGACAAAATTAGCGACGATATTATTTATGTGCTGTCGTCACAACTGATCGAAGCACCTGCCGCCGAATACAGTATTTTTGTGCGTTACAAAGGCGCCGATCACCGAGAAATTTTTCGTCAAATTTTAAAGGAATCTGAATTTTCGCTGCCCGGTGAAGATATCGAAGTAGACCTCGACTGCATCCTTAAAGTCTTTAACCAAGAAATCTTGCCTTTTGTTAAAGGCCCTGCCGACAAGCTTAAATTTGATCTGCTTGAGTCAACATTCTATCGCGGAAAAGCAGCCTACATGGTCGGGCGTGTAGTTGATGGCGATCAAACCTTTCCGATGGCACTGGTGATTTTAAATAATGAACAGGGTCAGCTATTTGTCGATACGGCCATGTTTAATTCGGACGATTTGAGTGTGGTATTCAGCTTCACCCGCAACCATTTTATGGTTGATGCGCCGCTGCCTTATCAATACGCGCACTTTTTGAAACACCTGATGCCGAGTAAATTGGATTACGAAATTTATAATTCCCTCGGCTTTCCAAAACACGCAAAGACCGAGTTCTATCGGCAGATGGTTCATCATCTCAACAACTCCGACGATAAATTTATTATCGCGCCCGGCATTAAAGGCATGGTGATGACGGTATTTACTCTGCCCTCCTATAAAATTGTATTTAAAATTATTAAAGATAAATTTGCGCCGCCAAAAGAAGTCACTCATCAAATAGTGCGTGAAAAATATCGACTCGTGTCTCGTCATGATCGCATTGGACGCATGGCAGATACGCAAGAATTCGATAATTTAGTATTTCCCCTTGAACGGTTTTCAGCGGAGCTGATCGACGAGTTGCAGAAAGTTGCCGCGTCGTCCGTTGAAATTCGCGGCGACAAACTGGTGATAAAGCATCTTTACACCGAGCGCTATATGACGCCGCTGAATATTTATCTTGAAACCGCTTCAGACGAAGAAATTGCCAGCGCCATGGACGAGTACGGCAACTGTATTAAGCAGCTTGCCGCGGCGAATATTTTTCCCGGCGATATGCCTCTGAAAAACTTTGGCGTTACTCGTCATGGTCGTGTGGTATTTTACGATTACGATGAAATCGCATTTCTCACTGACTGCAATTTCAGAAAAATTCCAATGCCGCGCAACGAAATTGAAGAGATGCAGTCTGGCACATGGTACACAGTGGGCCCCGACGATATTTTTCCTGAAGAGTTCAGGCTGTTTTTCTCCGGAAATACTAAAGCGCGAAAAATGTTTGAAGAGATGCACAGCGACCTTTATGAGGTCGAATTTTGGCAGGGCCTGCAGGAAAAAATCCGTGACGGCTATGTACTAGACGTGTTCCCCTATCGCCGGGCAAAGCGCTTTAACCGCGGCAAAAACTCTGGCCTGCAAGTCTTTTCCGATTAGCGAAGAGGTAGGTTTGCTGTGCTGTCGCCAGCGCGAATAGTAACGCTGTCGGCAGAAATGGCCTCAATAATCCACGCGCTATCCAATTTTTCGCCCACATGGTAGGTGCGCTCGCCAACAAAAATACGGTTGAGCGTCGAGCCTGGGCGAATATACATATGACCGGTAATCACTACTTGTGGCAATGCTGTGGCATCGCTTGCGACATCCACGGCCGGCGGCACTGTTGTCTCTGCGAGGGATACCCTGTCGGGAGCAAATGATGCTTCAGGAGACGTTTGATTTATGGGCGCTTTTTCTGGGGACACTTGATCTAAGGACCCTTGATATAAAGGTGTTTGATTTACCGGTGCGGCCTCCACCTCTGCGCTTTGCAGCACCTCTGGCTCTGCTGCTATACCTGCAGGCACCGCCGGCGATAACGCGCTCGCCTTCACAGAGGATTCACTACTCACTGGCCCCTGAGCGCTGTAAATAGCGTAGATAACGACCGCAAAAAACAACACTGCGAGAGCGATCATTGCGTAGCTCTGTCGACTTTTTTCTGGTGGTTGATACGGATCCCACCCCGCACTGACAAAGTCGTCAAGATCTTGTGCGTCTTCACGCAGGCGCTCGTGTTCGGCTTTCTTTAAGGCATTCAGAATATAAGACATTAGGGCGCCTCTTTGAGCGTCGGGGTGACAACACCGGTCAGCTGATTGAGTCGCATTAGCGTTTCTCGACCCAAAATACCGTCGGCGACCAGACCCTGCTGCTGCTGAAACCGCTGAACCTGCTGGGCGACGGCGGCGGTATAGCGGCCGCCACTGATGATTACGTCAGTATTGGGGTCGAGCAGCGCAAATTGCGCCAGCAACCACTCAACCAGCTGCTGGTTTTCGCTGTCCGCACTGCCCGCAGCAGCGGCCATCGCGCTGGCTACGCTAAGCGGCTCACTGTAGCCCAGCGGAGCTTCCCACAGATAGAGATAGCGCCCTGTCCAGCGCTGCACAAGGCTCTCGCGATCGACTCGGGTGATGCCAGAACGATCCTGCAATTTAGCCCCTGCGGCTGACAAGCTCGTGATTAGGTAGGCTTTGATGTGGTCATTTTCTTGCAGCCATACAATTCCGGGACGATCGATTTTTTCGAGCTCATCAAGATTGGGCAGTGTCGTTTTTTCCGCGCGTAGATTGTGCCCTGCGGCCACAGAGGCTAGCTCTTCTTCACTGTATACATCGTCGCTAGGAATACCCCAAAGCGCCATTAGCCCAATAAATGGATTGCTCGGTGTTGTCGCAACCGTGGTTTCCGTATGCGGTTCTGTTTGACTCGAGGCTGGCTCAACGGCGTCTGCAGGTTCAGATAGTGCGGGGGCGCTGTTCACTGCAACAGTCGCGTCAATAGGCTCTTCAATAGGCATGTCAGCGCCAATAGAACCAACATCGAGTGCGGTAGGTTGCTGATTGAATCTATCGGGCCACAACACAAAAGCGCCGGCCGTGAGCAGAACAATGAGTAGCGCCGCTAGGAGCCAATAGCGCTGCGGAGACGGTTTTTCTTCGCCAAGTATTTCTGCCGCCGCTTGTTTTACCAGTTTTGCTGACACCACGGGCAGACCCAAAGAGTAAGCGGCGACAAGGGATTGGTGGCAGACTAAATTGATTAATCGGGGCACTCCGCCGGTCAGACGGGAGAGGGCGGTCATGCAGGCGGCGTCGAACAATGGGCGCTGGGCGCCAGCGCGATGCAGGCGATGGTTGACGTAATTGGCGAGATCATTTTTATCCAGCGGCGAGAGATGAAAGCGCGACACTACTCGCTGATTGAGCTGACGCAGTTCGCGGCGCGCAAGAATATCGACTAACTCCGGCTGACCCACCAAGAGAATGTGCAACAACTTGTGGGTGCTGGTTTCCAGATTACTCAGCAAGCGCAGCGTCTCGAGTACTTCGGGAGATAGATTTTGCGCTTCCTCAATAACAATTAAGGTTTTTTTACCATCGGCATGGCTGGCAAGCAGATTTTGATTGAGTGCATCGATACACTTTTTACTAAATGAGCGCTCGTCGCCGCTGGGAACCTCAATACTCAGCTCGTCGCAAATACTCGCCAGAACATCGGTGACATTGAGCTTGCTGTTAAGAATGTAGGCGACACGAATATGCGGCGGAATGCGTTTGATTACCGTGCGTGTCAGCGTGGTTTTGCCGGTGCCAACTTCGCCGGTGAGCAGAATAAAGCCGCCCTCTCGATCAAGCCCGTACTTTAAGTGCGCTACCGCCTGACGGTGATAGATGCTCGGGTAGAGAAAGCCGGGATCAGGGACGATCGAGAACGGCTCTCGCTTAAGGGCAAAATGCTGCAAATAAATGCTCATCGGCGTCCTGCTTAGGGATTGCTTGGCTCTCCCTCTTGAATAAATTCATCAAACCTTGGCTGTATTAAGCCACCCTCTTGGGTTTCTAAATCGCGCTTGATTAAGTGCCGGTATTTGCTTTCCGACAAGTTGCGGGCATCTTCAGCGGTGCGAATAATCGTCGGTCGAATAAACATCATCAATACAGACTGGCTATCGCTTTTACTCGTTGAACGGAACAAGCGACCGAGCAACGGAATATCCCCTAGCAGCGGCACTTTGGTGGCCGTGCCATTGGTTTGATCTTCGATCAGGCCGCCCAAAATCAGCAGCTCGCCATCCTGTATTAGCACATTCGTCTGCATGGTGCTCTTTGACGTGGTTTGCAAGCCTGGCTCGCCGCTTTTCACTTTCGACGATTCCTGTTCAATTTCTAAGCGCACCGAATCGCCTTTGCTTATCTGTGGCTTGACCTTAAGCTTAACCCCAACCTCTTCGCGATTGATGGTGGTGAACGGATTGTTGCTACCATTATTGCTGCTGGTGAAGCTACCGGTTTGGAACGGCACCTCTTCACCCACGGAAAGTGTGGCTTCTTCGTTGTCCAGAGTGACCACTGAGGGCGTAGACAGTATTTTCGTGCTGCCATCAGTTTTTAATGCCTGAATTAAAACGCCAATACCCTTTCCGGTCACAGGATCAAAGTCGCCTGCGACACCAATGGTAGTCGCTGCAGTACCGAGGGCAGCCCCAAGCGCAGTGGCGTCAGCAGAGCTCACATCACCATCGGCGCCAACACCAATCAGGGTGGTTAAGAGATTATCAAACTTGGTTAAATAGCCGCCGCGGTTTTTGCTTGTGTAAGCCAGCTGCGCGCTGAGGCGCTTGGCTTGGTCTTCCGACAGTTCGGCGATTACCGCTTCGATCAGCACCTGTGGGCGCGAGCGGTCAAGCTGGGTTACGACATTTTTAATTTCCCGAATAACCGCAGTGGGTGCAGCCACCACGAGGGCGTTGCTGAGCTCATCAATTTGAATCTGGTAGTTACTTTTACTTTTGCCTTCGGCACCGGCTTCCCCCGCCAGCTGCAAGAAGATATCGGATTGCAACATACCCTCAACGATGGGCTTCATCTCTGCCGCGCGGGAGTAGTCGAGATAGATCACCTCAACACTGCCTTTTTTGGTTGACGGCTGGTCGAGGGTTTTCAGCATGGTTTTAAAGGCGCGACGGGCAGCACCGGGGCCACTGACAATCACGCGATTGTTCATACCATCTTCGACAAGGGAGAGCTCTTGGTTTTTCAGTTGCTTCAACTGCCCGGCTATATGAACCGCTTCGCCGGCAGAGATATGTTCGAGCGAGATGACTTCGACGGCACTCAATTCGGGATCATCCAGATCTTTCAGCACGGACTCCAGCAGCACGAGGTTTGACTGAACATCGGTGACTACCAGTGTGTTGCTCTGGGCGAAGGCCTGTAATCGGGCGCCGGAGCTCATCATCGGCTTCAATACTGGCACTAAATTGGCGACCTGCACATGGTCAACTTGAATCACTTTGGTAATAAGTTCGTTGTTGCCTGCGCCACCAGCAAAATTAAACGCTTGGTTAAACGGTACAATGCGGGTCACGACACCGTCTTCTATCGCCTGAAAACCCTGCACTTGTATGGCTGAAAGAACAGCTTGATAGAGCAGGCTGGCGTCGATTGCCTCTGGGGAGATAATGGTGACTTTGCCCTTCACGCGAGGGTCAAGGACAAATGACTTACCGGTGATTTCAGCAACGCTTTCAATCACACTGCGTATATCCGCATCGCGGAAATTAATGCGAACCAGTTCGTCCGCGCTCGCCTGAGCGACAAGCCCAGCCATGAGACTCAGCGCTGCGACCCATCCGAGGAGTTGTTTGGCGACGTTATTGCGTGGCTCTTTTATGGTTTTTTTCATCTTATTTGTTCAATCCAAGTCTCGGTAACATTTTAGCGGACAAACTCGCGGCATTCACATACACCACCATTTCTTCGCCGTTGCGAATAATCGTCACGGGTAAATTGCTTTCACCGCTGTAATTGGTCCAGCTGGTTGGGTCTGACATCAGGCTCTCTATGCCGAGGCCGCCGACACTGACAACCACGTCGCCCTCTTCAATATCGGCCAGTTGCTTCATCTCTTGGGAGAGATTGTTGAGTTTTAACCCGCTACCGAAGCTTTCAACATTCACCGGCACGGCGCCAAACATATTGGCCATGGCAAAACCGTCGTCTTGTGCCTGCGGCGCCTCTGCGGGGGGTTCATCTGGGTAATCTTCTGTCTGCATAATACTGTCGGATTTCTCTAGCAGTATTTGTTTATCCGCCCCATTTTGCACCACCACAATACGGTAGGGTTCAATCTGTTTAATCAAGGTTGACCCGTCGAGTTTGTCATTGATGTGGTAGACCGCCTCCGGTTTGCCATTGTACGAAATAGTGGCCGAGGAGAATTGTGCCGTGAGCATCACACCCAAAAGCTTAGCTTTAATCGTGGCGTCGGGCAGCTCACCAAGCTCTTTGACCTCTGCCACAACAGCAGTTTCTGGGCGACGAAACCAGTTCCAGCGCAATGAGGGTGCTGTCGGCCCAGCCACTCGAGTAACCGAGGCGACGTCACTTTTGTCGCCGATATAGAGCGCGACACCGCTGACCAGAAAGGCGAGGCAGAGCAGAACTAATACATAGTTCCCTGCTATAACCAGACGTTGCGACACTGTAGCGCCGCGAAAGCTGTGCAACCAAGAGTTCAGCAAAGACGCTTTAGTTGACATGGGTCACCTCAATCACTGCGGTGAAGCCTGTGCCAGTTTTCGCTGCTGCTTTGACATCGAGGGATGTAAGCGCCAGCCCCTGACAGCTGACCTGATGAACCAATTCGAGCAGACGATTGGCGTCACGACTCTCAGCGGTGACTCGATAGGCGCCAGATCCTTGCGCTTGCAGACTCACCAAGGTGAGCAGGTTGCGCCTAACCAAACGGGTGATGACGTCTTTGTCACTGCCTTTTTGTGGCACCAAGGCTTGGCAGCTGCTGCCGAGCCGCGCCACAGTATCAGATTGCGCTTGCAACCAGCGCATATCGGCGGTGAGCTGCTGTTGGCGGGACTGCAGTTCGGTGTGGCGCTCAAGGAGCGGCGCGAGGGCCAGATACACTGCCGCTGCCGCCACTAAAACCGTACCAAGCACGATAATGAGACGTTCGCGGGGCTGGAGTTGCGAGAATCCGCGCTGAAGGGTGGCGAGATTCATCATGGTCGATCCACCGCTACAAGGGTGAGACGGGTTGTCTCTCCCACAGTCTGTTTGTCGACCTGATAGCCGGGCACTGTCAGCGACTTGACGGCTAAACTGCCGGCGTTGCTCACTTCAAGGACTGCCTTGTTCGCGCTGGCCACAAGCATTTGCAGGTCACAGCCGCAGTTAGCCATCGCGGGCTCTAGTTGAATAAGAGCCTTCATGGCGGGCGCCTGCAAGCTTTCACGCTGGCGAAACAATTCTGCAATCAGACGTTCGGCTTCAGTTCGCACAGTGTCGGCCTCAGTCCGTTTGCCGGGGAAGAGTGTGCCAAATCCGCTCTGCAGTTGCTGCTCAAGATCGCTGATGGTTTGACCGAGTTGCTGGTTGGCAAACTGCAAGTAACCAATGCCCAAGCCCAATGTAAGCAACACTAGGGCTGCGCTCGTTATCCAAGAGGGTGTTGCAGTGTTGGCTACGGTAGGCGTGAATTCTCCGCGCATAAGGTTGGCGGAGAGGGGTAAATCGCTTAAAGGCCAGTCGATGGTGGCGCTGTTAATGTCTGCTAAGGCACGCAGATCTTCGGGCACCAGCGTTTCATCTGGCACCGAGATGGATAGTCTTGGCGCTCTATCTAAGCCACTTTCTGCGCCACTTTCTGCAACACTTAGGGCGCGACGCAGCAGTGTCCAAACGATGTCGGGCGCAGCGCCATAACCACTGCTAGCGCCGGTCCGAACTAGGCACATGCCTTCGCGCCAGACTAGGCTGATACGTCCCGGCTCGTAAGGCAGTGCAAGATAGTCGGGCACCATCGCGGTGGGGTGAATGCCGGCATTTTCAGCAATTCGCTGCCATTCACGCATGTCCTGCTTGCTGACCACAGCCACATCGACCTGTTTTTTGCCCTCGACCATGACGGTCTGGCCGACAACGAAGTGCATTTCGTCAACGGGTTGGAGCAGACGATCTTCTAAAATCCACGGAATTAAGTCGGCCCACTTGCGCTCGGGGGCGGTCGGGACGTCAATCCGCTGCACGGTAACACGCTCTGACGGAACCCAGAGCGCCATTGATCTGCGCAGATCACCCACAGGAGGTAACTCGCGATCAAGATGGTGGATATGGTCAACAGACGCTGTCATTTACAGGGCACCCAGATTGTTATCCTGCTGTCGGTCTGAAAAATCGCACAGAGGCCGCAGATAGGCATTTTTATTTTTCCAAGGACTGTCATCGTCATATTGACGGCCCGCGCTGTCGTCAGCGTCAGGGTTATCGTCCTCGGTTAAGTCAGACGCAGATGTTACCGTTGCGACACCTGCAGGTACAACCGTTATCTCGCGACTTATCACAATTGGCGCACTGCGATCGGTGCGATCTAAAACACTTTTGACCTCTAATCGAGCCTGACCCAAGGTGACCTCGAGATTTAGCTGAAAAAAAGTCGATTTAACATCGATAAGCGTTTCTGGCCAGCGCTGTTTGACCTCATCCTGAGGCACAACGAGATAGTCGGCCATCAGTTGATAAAAATCCGCGGTGGTCATAAACGGGCGATTATCGCGCACCAAGTCAACAAACTCACGGGCCAATCCGTCGCTGAGCGCGAGCAGAATCGGCTCTGGTGCGGTGTTGATGTTAATTGCAGTTGGCGCTGGCAGCGCAACAATCCACGGCATCAACTGCTGTACGTCGGTGAGACGGTAACCGACCATCGCGGCGAGCTCGGCGGTGTCTGAAATAGCGCTGTTGGGTGGAAAGCGCGGTGGCGTAAAACGGCTGTAATCCGGCTGTTCGGCGCCAGCGGAATTGACCAGTTCGCTATCGCTGTCGAGCCAATCGACGAGCACGGCCACTTTCGAGGCATCAACCGGTATATCCAGCAGTGTCAGCACATTGTCCCACAGCTTGGCGTAACCCATAGCGGTGGACGCTCTCTCGTCGTTCAAGCGTTTATCAGTGTAGGTGCCGTAGTTGTTCAGGTTGATCTGTGACTGCAGGTCGACAATGCAGCCCGCTAGAGTTCCACCATCGACGGGTAACAGCGGAACGGCTTGGGCCCAATCTTCGTCGAAATTGTCCACGGTCAGGTCGTCATTGGCTGAGGCGAGCAGATCGCGCGCCCAACTCTCGCCGCTCATGGCCAGTAAAATAGCTTGATCGCCGTGCAGCGAACCCGTCGCCTGTGACACATCCATTTGATGCCGATAGAAAATATTGCCCAGCACGAGGGTTACTGCCAGCATAAGAATTAGCGTGGCCAGCAGTGCAACACCGCGCTGTTGGCGTGGAAGTTTGCTTGGGACGCGCCTGCGGCTCACTCGCCTACTGGTCATTGCTGCCCTCCTCACCAGAGTCAGCATTTTGCCCTGTATCGATCGCTCCTTTCGGATCAAAGTCGAGGCCGGGCAGCAATCGCGATGTCTCTACCCCGTTTTTTAACCGGATGGTGAGACGTATCATTTTTGGCAAACTCAGCAAATCGTGCTGCTCATTCAGCGGCGGCCAGTCGGGGGTAAAAATATTGGCGCGGGACAGTTGTTCAATTTCCACATCACTGACATTGTTTAACAGCACCAGTCTATTGCCGGGACTATTGAGGGAGGTGGAGATCACCGGCCATGAGCGTCGCTCAAGTTGATTATCTTTGTTGATACTGTATTCGACACGGCTGACACCCGTCGGGTTGGAACGCACCAAAGGCCCACCCCCGCGACTGAAGCGAACACCAAACTCACTGGGGTCGGTGAGATAAGCGCGCTCAACAGAGCCAAGACCGTCGGCAAATGCGCGCGGCCGGATATGCAAAAAATCGCGACTAATCGTCTGCCATGCGCGATGCAGCTCAGCCTCATCTGCAAGTGCGCTGCGACTGCGTTCATTGGCGCCTAATACGACCTCAACGCCCTGATAGGACATCACGGACAGCACCGCCAACAGAAGCAGCGATATAACAGCCTCAAGCAGGGTAAAACCCGATTGGCGGGAAAAGCGCGCGGGGTGGGCCATCAGTTTTTCTCCACCAAATAGAGAAATAAAGCGGCGCCTTGACGGTCGCTGTTGGGGACGCTGACCCCAACCTGATAGCGATACAGATCTCTCCCCATCGCCTCTTTAATCTCCAGCTGCCACGGCCACTCCTGGCCGGCCTGCCGCTCAGCACCCTTGGTCGCACGGTTGGCAGCTTTGTTCGCAGCGGTCCATTTTTCGCTCTGTTGATAGCGTTCAAGCAGCTGATTCCAAGACACCTGCGTCGCGTAAAACTGCTCGCGCAAACGCACGCGCTCATCGGCGTACTGCTTTACTAGATACAGCGCACTACCCATTACCCAGCCCACAATGGCCAGTGCCACAGCAACCTCAATCAGGGTAAAACCTGAGGCGCGACGTCTGGTCGGAAAGGCGCTCACGGCGCAACTCGCTGCATAACGATAGTGGCGGTCTTGTCATCCCAGCGATATTGGAAACGGATTGGGCTGGAGGAAAATGTTAGGGTCATTTGACCGTTCGGATCCATAAAACCGTCTGGCATCATCGCGACAACAGGCACCAGCGTATCTTCCTCGAGATCAGTAAACTCGTCGCTATCGTCGATATCTGAGGATTTTTCGATGACCCACTCCGCCTTGGCGTCGTCTTGCAAAAACAGGGGCTCTGGATAGCTCACTACAAACCAGTGCTGGCGGTAGTAAGCAGCGGCCTGCAGTTGCGGGCTGTTGCTGGAAGACTCTGCCCCGCTATCGACCATCCCGCTATCGACCACCCCATAGGCCACACCTTCAAGCGTCGCTTGCTGGGAGAGTTGATTGAGCCATGCCAACACATTCTCCGCCTCACTGCTGTAGCGGCGATCAAAGGCTTGATTAATCGCCAAGAGGCTGATCGCGGAGATAATGGCTAATATGATGACCACAACACTGATTTCTATCAGGGTAAAACCGCGCTGGCGAGCCGCTGAGGGTTTCATACTACTTTATGTTCCAGTTGCCCCAATCTTGATTGGAGCCTTCGCCGCCCTCTTGGTTATCAACACCAAGCGTATAAATATCCACTTCTTTACCGCGCTGGCCTGGGCTGTTGTAGCGATAGGGCTGGCCCCAAGGGTCTGTTGGCGCCTTTTCTAAATAGGGGCCGTTCCAGTTTTCGAGTCCGCCGGGGTTGGTGATCAACGCCTCTAATCCTTGACTCTGAGTGGGGTAGCGATAATTATCCAAGCGGTAAAATTTAAGGGCGCTTTCAATCACGCGAATATCCTGAGCCACGCGCGTCTGCTCAGCCTGCTGCACTTTCTTGAACAGGGTTGGCCCGATCATGGCACCCAGCAGAGCAATAACCACTACCACAACCATCATTTCAATCAGCGTAAAGCCCGCCTGCTTGTTACTACTCGCCATGTTTGTCACCCCAAAGATTACTGTAAAAAAGTATAGGCAACCCGCCAATACCTGCCCTGCGGGTTGTCCTGCGAACGCTCTGCCACACTAAATCATATTGTTCATATCCATAATCGGCAGCATCACCGCCGCGACCACAGACAGAATAACCATTCCCATAAAAATAACTAAAATAGGATTAATCAACTTCAGAAAAACCTCCACCGCATTTTTCAGCCGCAGGGAGTAATAATCCGCCACACGCAGAAGCATTTTGTCCAGCTCGCTAGACGCTTCACCGCTGCCAACCATGTGCACAAGAAAACCACTGCCGACATCGCTATCTTGCAGCGCTTTGTAGAGGGTACTGCCCTGACGCATAGACTCGGTCACGGTTTCCATTTTGCTGCGCAGTGAAAGATTGCTGACCACCGCGGAGGAAATTTTTAATGCGGCCAAGGCTGGAACACCGTTACTTAAAAGCACGCCCAAGCTGCGCGACCAATCGGCAATATTGGCCATACGGATCCAACGCCCAAAGCCTGGCAGCGTCAGCATAAATGCATGCCAGCGCTCTTTGCGTGCGGGGTCTTTCATCGCCTGAGAGAAGCCTAAAAAGACTGCGACCACAAAGGCCAGCAGAAACAGTCCATAACTTTGCGTGAACTCGCTGACATTGATAACAAGGCGCGTAATCAGCGGCAGTTCGCGATTAGAGCTGGTAAAAATAGCGGTAATCTTAGGTACAACCCAAACCATCATGATGGCGACAACAATAATAGATGTGGTAATCAGTGTGGCGGGGTAAATCATGGCGCGGCTAATGGTCTTGCGGTTTTCTGCGCTGTGTTCGAGATCTTCGGCAAGACGCTGCAAAACTTCATGCAAATGACCGCTCTCCTCGCCAACACTGATACCCGCAATAATGCTCTCGGGAATTTTGTAGGGCGAGCGGCGCAGAGCCTCGGAAAAACTGCGGCCCTCGACAATCTCACTGCGCCAGCTCTGTAACATGCGCCGCTGCTTGTCGGTCTCGGCCTGTTCAATGGTCATGCGCAAGGCGTCTTCGAGGGGCAGTCCCGACTGAATCAAAATCGCTTGCTGTTGCAACAGCAGCGAGAGATCAAAATTGTTTACCCGCGCTTCGCGACGCGCTGCCACACCCGCACTAGGGGACTGACTGACCTCGCGAATCTCTTCTACCAACAACTGCTTTTCTTTCAGCAGGCGGCGCGCATGGCGCTCGGAATCAGCCGTGGTCACGCCGCTAACGCGTTTACCGGCACTGTCGTAAGCCTTGTAGTCGAAAGCTGGCATAGTTAAACGCTGGTGACCCGAAGCACTTCTTCGATAGTGGTAATACCGCGACGCACGAGATCAAAACCGGCATCGCGAATACTTGGAACGGTCTTGCGAATCGCTCTTTCCAACTCAATTTCACCGGCATTCTCGTGAATTAACTTCTGCAGGCTGGCATCGACTGCAACCAGTTCAAAGAGCGCCTGACGCCCAGCAAAACCCGTGTTGTTACACTGAACACAGCCCTTTGATTGGTATATTTTTACTCCTGCATCAAGCTTCAGTAGGTTGCGATTAAAGTCGTTGGTCTGCAACGGCTCTCGGCAGCTGGGGCAGAGTTTTCGCAGCAGCCGCTGGGAGACAATACCGCGCACGGTAGAAGCCAGCAAAAAGCTGTCGACGCCTAAATCTTGCAGCCGTGTAATGGCACCGGCTGCCGTGTTGGTGTGCAGAGTTGAGAGCACCAAGTGCCCCGTCAAACTCGCTTGCGTGGCGATTTCTGCGGTCTCACCGTCGCGAATTTCGCCGATTAAAATTACATCGGGATCCTGCCGCAAAATCGCCCGCAAGCCCCGCGCAAAGGTCATACCTGCGCGCAGATTGATTTGCGTTTGGCTGATACCCGGCAGGTCGTACTCCACTGGGTCTTCGACCGTCATAATATTGCGCTCTTGCCGATCCATCTGCTGCAGTGCCGCATACAGCGTGGTGGTTTTGCCCGATCCCGTGGGGCCGGTGACCAAAATAATGCCATGGGGGCGAGAAATCAGCTCGACCAATTGCTGCTTGGTCTGCTGTGGCATACCGAGATCGTCGGTCTGCAGCTTGCCGGCATTTTTATCCAGCAGACGCATCACCACACGCTCGCCGTGGCTAGAGGGCATGGTGGAGATACGCAAATCGATACTGCGGCCGCCAAGGCGCACCGACATGCGGCCATCTTGAGGCAACCTGCGCTCGGCAATATCCAGTTTTGACATGACTTTAATGCGCGAAATCAGCAGCGGCGCTATTTGAATGGACGGGCTCAATACGGTGCGCAGCACACCGTCGAGGCGGAAGCGCACAAGTGCTTCTTTTTCGTAGGGCTCGATGTGAATATCGGAGGCGTTTTCTTTCAGCGATTCGGCAATAATTGCGTTCAACAGACGCACAATCGGCGCGTCATTTTCTGCGTCGAGCAGGTCTCCCGCTTCTTCTAGCTCTGCAGCGGCTGACTCGAGGTCGACGAAGTCTTTCATGTCGGCCATGACAGCTTCAGACGAGTGCTGTCTGCCGCTGTAAGTGGTGCTCAGGGCTGCATCGAAATCGGCATCAGCAACCGTCTGGACTTTCAGGTTGCGGCCGATCATGCGCGACACTTCAGCAATGGCCCAGTCAGGGGCTTTTGAGCCCAACAGCAAATCGCCTTCATCGGCGCGCAGTAATACACGATTGACTCGAGCAAATTCGTAGGGAAGCAGGTCAAGCATCTGTTGAGTCATAAACACCTCTAAACATTGTCGCGGCTATACGTTGTCGCTTGTAACGATTGCCGCTTGTAACGATTGTCGCGTGTAACGATGGTCGCTTGTAACGATGGCCGCTTGTAACGATGGCTGCTCGTAACGACTGCCGCTTGTAAGGACCGTCGCGGGAGATTATTTGCCCGCTGCGCTAAGCCATTTTCGCCAACTAGTCTTTTGGCGGCTTTCCCCCGGCCATGGAGGGAAACGGGAAGGGCCGAACATTTCCCAAATTGCCTGCGCTGATCTCAGTAATTTTGCCGGCACCCTCTTTCTCTACCTCATCGATGCGCACAATCGACTGCATAGGAATAAAACTGCGTTTAATACCCGAAAATTCGTTTTTTAACTTTTCTTCTGCGGGATCAACAATCATCTGTGAGCGCTCACCAAAGATAAATTCCTCAACCTCGAGAAAGCCCCAGAGATCGCTCTGAAAAACATGGCGAGCATAAATCTCGTAGACCTGTCCCTGATTGAAAAATGTGATTCGATAAATGGGGTCACTGGCTATCAAAGTGTGCATAATCCGCAGTTAATAAAGGCGGGCAATCATAGCACAAACACTATTTATATCACTGCTTTATGTTGCCAATTGAGTGGGCGGGGCTATAATGCTGACCCTCTATTTCTGATCAAAGATTAACCAATTAGATGACTGAAAAACCTGTTAAAAAGCTCCATATTGTGACCCATGGCTGCCAGATGAACGAGTACGATTCTGCACGCATGCGCGATTTGCTTGGCGACAGTCATCAAATGATCACCACAGACGATCCGAAAGACGCCGATGTTATCTTGTTAAACACCTGCTCTATTCGCGAAAAAGCCCAAGAAAAAGTGTTCCACCAGTTGGGTCGTTGGAAGCATCTGAAAAAAGCCAAGCCTGACTTGATTATCGGCGTAGGTGGCTGCGTTGCCAGCCAAGAAGGGGACGCCATCGCCAAACGTGCGCCCTTTGTGGACCTAGTCTTTGGCCCGCAAACCTTGCACCGACTCCCCGAAATGATGGAAACCCACAGGACGGACGGCACTGTCGTCGTCGACATTAGTTTCCCAGAGATCGAAAAATTTGACCGCCTGCCAACGCCTGAAGCAGACGGCGTCTCAGCCTTTGTGTCGATAATGGAAGGCTGCTCTAAGTACTGCTCGTTCTGCGTTGTACCCTACACGCGGGGGGAAGAAGTCAGCCGACCCATGGCCGATGTACTGGCTGAAATTAATGCGCTGGCTGAACAGGGCGTGCGCGAAGTCAATCTGTTAGGGCAAAACGTCAATGCCTATCGAGGCGATATGCCCGACGGCTCCATTTGTGACTTTGCCGAACTGCTGCCCTACGTCGCCTCCATTCAAGGCATCGACCGAATCCGCTACACCACCTCGCACCCAGTAGAGTTTTCCGACCGCTTAATCGATGCCTACGCACAGGTGCCAGAGCTTGTCAGTCACCTTCACCTGCCCGTGCAGAGTGGCTCTGACCGCATACTCATGGCAATGAAACGGGGCCATACCGCGATTGAATACAAATCGAAAATTCGACGATTGCGCCAGTTGCGCCCAGATATCAGTATTTCCTCAGATTTTATTATCGGCTTCCCCAATGAAACCGAAGAGGACTTTGCCGCGACCATGAAGCTGATCAGCGACATTGGTTTTGATACCTCCTACAGCTTTATTTACAGCGCGCGCCCCGGAACTCCTGCCGCTGATCTGCCGGATAACACCCCTGAGGAAGTCAAGAAACAGCGGCTGAAGATTCTCCAAGATCGTATCACGCAAAATGCCGTTGAAATCAGCCGCCGCATGGTCGGCAAGCAAGAGAAGCTGCTTGTGACAGGTATCTCGAAAAAGGACCCCGGCCAGCTGCAGGGGCGCACCGAAAACAATCGCGTGGTTAATTTCCGCTGCGACGATCATCAACTGATCGGTGAGTTTGTCACGGTCATCATCACCGAAGCGCTGACTAACTCGATGCGCGGCGAGCTCGTCGCGTCGCACTGAGCCTTTCCTTGATCTAAAATTCGACCCAATAAAAATGGTTTACCCTATTCAACATATCGCGCTATGCTTGCGAACACACAACTAACAATGGTCCAAAAGCACTCATTGAAAAGATTGGATAGTCAGCCATCAGTTTCCAGCATCACTCTTGAGCCTAACGACGCTCGACGCCTTGCCACACTTTGCGGCCCCTTTGATGAACATCTGCGCCTGATTGAGCAACGTCTCAACGTTGAAGTTCGCTCGCGGGATAATCAATTCTCCGCGTTCGGCGATCCTGCGGCAGTGGAACAGGCGACTACCGTTATCAACAATCTCTACCGCCACACCGCACATTCAGATGCGCTCTCCGCGGAAGAGGTGCACTTAAATTTACAGCAGTCAAAGCAGGCCATCAGCCAACCCTCCCATCAAGTCCCCAAAAAAGAGACGCCACGAATGCAATCTCCCTCGGCCAACAACCCAGAGCCCAGCGACGAAATAGAAACCTTTAGCGTTATCCGCACCAAGAAAGGCAATATCAAGCCGCGCGGTTTGAATCAGCAGCGCTATGTGCGCTCAATTCAGACCCACGACGTCAACTTCGGCATAGGTCCGGCGGGCACAGGCAAAACCTATTTGGCCGTCGCCTGTGCAGTGGAAGCCCTGTTGCGCGATGAAGTGGAGCGCATTTTACTGGTTCGCCCCGCAGTTGAAGCCGGTGAACGATTGGGCTTTCTACCGGGCGATTTGGCGCAAAAAGTCGACCCCTATCTACGCCCACTCTATGACGCACTGCATGAAATGCTCGGTTTTGAAATGGTCGCCAAGCTGCAGGAGCGCAATGTCATTGAAATTGCCCCGCTGGCTTATATGCGTGGCCGCACACTAAATGGCGCCTACATTTTGCTCGACGAAAGCCAAAACACCACCCGCGAGCAGATGAAGATGTTCCTCACGCGCATTGGCTTTGGCTCAACGGCCGTTATCACTGGCGATATGTCACAGGTGGACCTGCCGCGCGGCGTGCAGTCTGGCTTGGTACACGCCTGCGAAGTCCTAAAAGACGTTGAAGAAGTGAGTTTTACCCACTTCATCTCACGGGATGTCGTACGTCACCCTATTGTTCAAAGTATCGTAGATGCCTATGATGCCCATGAAAAAAACAATAGTTAGCCGAACCATGAACCTTACTCTTGATATTCAAATGGCCAGCAGCGTCGACGACTCTCCCGACGAGGACAGTATTAAGCGCTGGATAAGCGCGGCCATTCGCGGCGAACGCGAGACCACGGAACTCACACTGCGGATTGTTGACGAGGCCGAGAGTGCTGAGCTCAACCAATGCTACCGCGGCAAACCCGGTCCGACCAATGTTCTCAGCTTCCCTTTTGATGCAGTAACCCCCGAACCCCTGCCCATTCTTGGCGATCTCGTTATTTGCGCTCCCGTGGTGCTGCGAGAAGCTGCCGAACAACAGAAAACAGCCACCGCACATTGGGCCCATATGGTGGTTCACGGTGTCTTACATCTGCTCGGGCACGACCATATCGACGATGATCAAGCCGACGCCATGGAAGCGTTGGAGACAGAGATTATGGCTACCCTGAATTTTCCACCCCCTTATCAGACACTGTTTGAGTCTGACGAACGACCCTCAACTGGTCACTAGCGAGTAAATAATGAGCGACGAAACCTCCAGCACCGCCCCGGAAAAATCTCTATTTGAGAAAATTGGCCGCGCGTTTTCAGCCACACCGAGAAGCAGTGACGATATTACCGACATGCTGCGCAGCGCACAGAGCGAATCGATAATCGACGCCAGCGTGCTGCAAATTATGGAAGGCGCACTCAAAGTCTCCGACCTTCAGGCGCGAGAAATCATGATCCCGCGCTCGCAAATGGTCATGATCGAAGACGACTTCACCCTTGAAGAAGTGCTGAATGTTGTCATCGAATCTCAGCACTCTCGCTTTCCCGTGGTCGGCGAATCCTCTGACGACATCAAAGGCATTTTGCTGGCCAAAGAGATGCTGCCACTGCTCTTGGCCGACACCGCCGAATTCAACCTAGAGAGCCTATTGCGACCAGCAACCATTATTCCCGAAAGCAAGCGGCTCAATGTTCTACTGCAAGAGTTCCGCGAAAAACGCTACCACATGGCCATCGTGGTCGATGAATACGGCGGCGTGTCGGGGCTGGTCACCATTGAAGATATTCTCGAGGAAATTGTTGGTGAAATCGAAGACGAAACCGATGACCACGAAGAAGCCTCCATATTGCCGACCGAAAGCGGCGCGTTCACCGTAGAAGCCATCACCGAGATCAGTGACTTCAATGAGTTTTTTGATGTGGGTCTCGCCGATGACGAATTCGACACCGTCGGCGGCCTTGTGCTGCACGCCCTTGGGCGGCTGCCAGAACTCGGCGAAACCATCACCATCGACAACTTCCACTTTAAAGTGACCGGCGGCGATAATCGCAAAATTACCCAACTGGAAGTCACCAAAGTCAACCCATGATACGCGCGGCCCGCGGGCAACCATTCCTCGCCCTGTTTGTCTCTGGGTCCTTGTTTCCACTCGCGCTGGCACCTTTTTACTATTGGCCAATCGCCATTGCCAGCATGGCAGTGCTGTTCAGACTGCTGCAGCGGCAAAGCCCAAAACAGGCCTTTATCAAATCGGCAGTCTTTGGCTTCGGTATGTTTTTCGCTGGTGTCAGCTGGGTTTATGTCAGCATTCATGATCACGGCTTTATCGCCGCACCCCTCGCGCTGCTGGCGACAACCCTGTTCTGCCTGTTTATCGCCCTTCTCTTCGCTCTGCCCTTCACCCTCAGCGCACTGATACCGCAAACACCCACCGCATGGCTATTGGGCCTGCCTGCCCTGTGGGTACTGAGCGAATGGTTTCGCAGTTGGGCCTTGACAGGGTTCCCATGGCTCTACAGTGGCTATATCCACACTGAAACATGGCTGAGTGGTTGGGCGCCCCTTGGTGGGGTGTTTTGGCTTAGCTTTATAACGGCACTGGCTGCTGTCACAGTCGCGCAGCTTAGCCAGACTCAACGCAGTCAAGCCAGTGTCAAATTTTCAGCAATCCTAGTCGCTTTACTAACAGTGAGTGGTTACTTACTTAAAAATATTCACTGGACGCAAGCCCATTCAGAGAGCCTCTCAGCTGTCCTTGTGCAGCCAAATATCGATCAAAATAAAAAGTGGTCGGCAGGAGAGCTCGATCGAATATTGCAGCAACTGCAAACTCAAACAGAGCCCCACTGGGGTGCAGATCTTATTGTCTGGCCGGAAGCCGCCGTCCCCACAACCCCGCAGCGCGCCGCAGATCTGCTTACTGCTATCGATCGCGCCGGCAAAGTGAACCAAACTGCCCTCTTAACCGGTATACCCACGTATGAGCGCAGTAGTGGCAAGTACTTCAACTCGGTATTGGCCCTCGGCACGGCACAAGGGCAATATGACAAAACCCGACTGGTACCCTTCGGGGAATATGTTCCACTGGAGTCAATACTGCGTGGGTTGATTCGATTTTTAGACCTGCCCATGTCGTCTTTTTCCCTGGGCGCGAGCGAGCAACCACCGTTAATCGTCGCTGGCGCGACCATTGCGACCGCCATTTGTTACGAAATTGTCTACCCAGACCTCGTGGCAGAAATGGCTGAAAACGCCAACATACTGCTCACCGTCAGTAACGATGCGTGGTTTGGCCAATCGATTGCGCCGCGACAACATATGCAGATGGCACGCATGCGCGCCATAGAAAACAGCAAACCAATGCTGCGTGGGACAACCAATGGTGTCACCGCCATTATTGACCACCAAGGGAATATTGTGGCTCAGTTAGCGCAGTTTACGGCAGGCGAACTCAGCGGAGAGATCACGCCGCGGTCGGGCCGAACATTTTTTTCACACACAGGCTCGTGGCCTATAGTAGTGCTGTCGTTACTGCTGAGCTGCGGGTTAATAGCACAAAGACGATATGGGGAAACCAACAATGAAAAGCGCCATTAAAACTGTTCTACTCAGCCTGTTAGCAGCAACATCCATCAGCGCCAGCGCACTTGGCGTTGGCGACCAAGCCCCAGACTTTATACTCCACGGCACCGATGGGAAAAGCTATAGCCTGAGCCAATTTAAAGACAAAGAAGCCGTGGTAATTGCCTGGTTTCCCAAAGCGTACACCAGCGGCTGCACCATCGAGTGCAAATCCCTTGCGCAGAATGGCCACCTGCTAAAAGACCTTGAGGTCACCTACTTTATGGCCAGTGTCGACCCTATTGAAGAAAACACCGCATTTGCCGCCGAGTTCGAAGCAGACTTCCCGCTGCTCAGCGACCCCAGCAAAGAAGTCGCCTCAGCCTATGACGTACTCGCCATCTACGGCTTGCCGAAGCGACACACGTTTTACATTGGCAAAGACGGTAAAATTCTGTTTATTGACACTGCGGTGAAGCCTGCGACATCCGCAGAAGATATGGCCGCCAAACTGAAAGAGCTGGGCATCCCCAGCAGGCAAGCAAGCTAATAACCGGCAGTGGCGCGACTAGTTGAGACCAAGCTCGCGCTGGCGTTTTTTGGTTAATCCCAGTGAAACCAGACGGTGGGACTCTGTCAGATAGTATTTGAGTTCCTCGTCTGCGCTCGCCGCCGAGTCAGTCTGCTGGATCCACTTCATACCGCGAGACGCAAGATAGGGCGCCGGCCTGAAGCCAGGCTGGCTCTGTAACAGGTCAAAATTGTGCGCCGATACTTTAAAGCTGTAGGCCGGCGACTGGGTTTTGAGAAGAGTGCCTATGGCAAACACCTTGCCACCCACTTTCCACACATGCGCACCACCCCACTGCACCACCGTCGTCGTTGCCGGCAGTCCGCGGCAAAAACTGTTGTATTCATCAAGTGTCATCTGCAACCTCCTGCTCATAAAACTGCAACCCAGTGATCGTTCCTATCCTAATACAGGTGCCTCTCGCTCGGCCACTTTAGCCCCCTCACCCACGACAGACTCTGGGGGAACCCCAGCAAAGCCTATCTATCTGGGTACCTGTTACCCTATAATTCACCCCTCTTTTTAAATCGACAAACAGTGAATCTCGATGACCATGGAACACCCCTACCATCCCGCCGAATTAGAGCGCGACGCCCAGCAATATTGGATTGATCACCAAACCTTTGAAGTCACCGAAGACGCCACTAAAGAGAAATTTTATTGCCTCGCCATGTTCCCCTACCCCAGCGGCAAGCTGCACATGGGGCATGTGCGCAATTACACAATAACCGATGTTATTGCGCGCTATCAGCGCATGCAGGGTAAAAATGTACTCCATCCCATGGGCTGGGATGCGTTTGGACTGCCCGCTGAAAATGCGGCCATCCAGAACAAAACTGCCCCCGCCAAGTGGACACACGAAAATATTGCCTACATGAAAGCTCAGCTGCAGTCCCTGGGCTTTGGTATTGCGTGGTCACGGGAGCTGGCGACCTGTGAACCTGATTACTACAAATGGGAACAGTGGTTTTTCACCAAACTTTACGAAAAAGGCATGGTTTACAAAAAGACCAGCGCGGTCAACTGGTGCCCAAACGATGCCACGGTCCTAGCTAACGAACAGGTGGTTGATGGCTGCTGTTGGCGCTGCGACAGCCCAGTTCAGCGCAAAGAGATTCCCCAGTGGTTTATTCGTATCACCGATTATGCCGAACAGTTGCTCAATGACTTAGATACCCTAGAGCACTGGCCCGAGCAGGTCAAAACCATGCAGCGCAACTGGATCGGCAAAAGTCGCGGTGTCACCATGACCTTTGACCTGTCTGCGCCAGTAGCCGACCACCGATGCTTTGACGTTTACACCACACGGCCAGACACCTTAATGGGCGTCACCTACCTCACACTGGCGACTCAGCATCCCATCGCACTGACTCTTGCAGAAAACAACCCCGCCCTCGCAGACTTTATCGAGCAGTGCAAAACCCAACAAGTCTCTGAAGCTGAAATGGCCACCATGGAAAAGTTGGGCATGGACACCGGAATTACCGCACTGCACCCCTTAACCGGTGACGCCGTGCCGGTCTGGGTTGGCAACTACGTGCTGATGGATTATGGGTCTGGCGCGGTCATGGCAGTCCCTGCTCACGACCAGCGCGATTACGAGTTCGCAAAAAAGTATCAGCTGCCGATCAAACAAGTGATCGCCGCCAACAACGACGAGTCCTGCGACATTGATAACGAAGCGTTTGTCAGCAAAGGCCGCTTAATCAATTCTGGCGTCTACGATGGCCTCGATTTCACCGCCGCTTTTGACCGTATTGCAGCGGATCTCGAAGCGACAAATCATGGCACCGTCACCACCAATTACCGACTCCGCGATTGGGGCGTCAGCCGCCAGCGCTATTGGGGCGCGCCAATCCCAATGTACAACCTCGCCGGAGGCGGCGAGATTCCAGTGCCGCTCGACCGTTTACCCGTACTGCTGCCAACCGACGTCGAAATGGACGGTATTCAGTCGCCCATCAAAGCAGATCTCGAATGGAAGAAAGCGGAACTCAACGGCCAAGCCGTCGAGCATGAAACCGACACCTTCGACACCTTTATGGAGTCCTCTTGGTACTACGCCCGATTTACCTGCCCCGATCTCGACAGCGCCATGCTCGACCCCGAGCGCGCCAATTACTGGCTGCCCGTCGATCAGTATGTCGGCGGCATTGAACACGCTATTTTGCACCTACTGTATGCGCGCTTTTACCACAAACTACTGCGCGACGAAGGTTTGGTCACTAGCAGCGAGCCGTTCAAAAGCCTGCTGTGTCAGGGCATGGTTCTCGCCGAATCATTCTACAAAGACATTGCTGGACGCAAGCAGTGGCTCTCCCCTAGCGAAGTGACCGTCGAGCGCGACAGCAAGGGCCGTACTCTGCGCGCCGTCGAGACAGCGACCGGTGAAGAAGTCCACAGCGGCGGCATCAGCAAAATGTCGAAATCGAAGAACAACGGTGTCGACCCGCAAACTGCCATCGACAAGCACGGCGCCGACACAGTGCGTCTATTTACAATGTTTGCCGCGCCGCCAGAACAAACACTCGAGTGGAGCGACGATGGCGTTGCCGGCGCCCACCGCTTTCTGCGCAAACTGTGGAATATGGTGCACGGGCATTTGCAGCTAGCCGCAGAGTCCAACACCGCGCTGTCGCCGGCAGACCTCAGCGACGCGCAAAAAGACTTGCGCCGCAAGACCCACGAAACCATCGAAAAAGTAAACGATGACTACGGCCGTCGAAACACCTACAACACTGCGATTGCCGCCGTGATGGAGCTGTTAAACGAGGTTGCCAAACTGACTGACACCGACACGCAAAGTATCGCCGTGCGCCACGAAGCACTGACCAGCGCAGTGCTTTTGCTCTCGCCGATTGCGCCGCATATTTGTCACTCACTGTGGCACGCCATGGGTCACCAGGGCGCGGTTGCCGATGCTCTCTGGCCTATGGTCGACGCAGATGCACTGGTGCGCAGCTCGATTGAATTAGTCATTCAGGTCAACGGCAAAGTGCGCGGCAAAATCCAAGTGGCCGCCGATGCCGACAAAGACACCGTTGAAAAGCGCGCCCTTGAAGACAGCAACGTGCAGCGTTTCTTGGAAGGCCTCACGATTAGAAAGATTATTGTGGTGCCGGGCAGATTAGTGAGCATCGTCGCCAACTAGCCCGTCATCGACGCAATAAACGCAACACAAGGCAGAGATTATGATGAAGAAAATTGCATACACCACAACCCTTGCGGCAATGCTATGCCTACTCTCGGCCTGTGGCTGGCAACTGCGCGATGCCGAGGCAGTGCCGCGCAGTATCGGTAGCTTGCATATTGCAACACAGGCGTCGCACAACGGCTTTGTCAGCGAGCTGAAACGCGCCCTCGCAGTCTATGGCGTCGATGTTGTGCCCAGCGCCGCAGAGGCGAGCTACTCCATCGTCATTGTCGATTTTCGGCAGAACCGACGCATCGCAACATTAAATGCCAGCGCCCGTGTCGCCGCGTACCAGCTCAATGAAGATGTCGATTTTGTTATCACCGACTCCGCTGGGGCGATTCTCACCGCCATGCTCACCGCCTCGGTCGAGCGCAGCTATGAGATCGAAGAGCGCGATATTCTCTCCTCTGAAAATGAAGAAAATCTGATCAAACTGGAAATGCGCCAAGAGATTGTCCGGCAAATTCTCAACCGCTTGAAAGTCCTACCCGACCACAATAAGCAACCCTAAGCCATGAAAATACGCGCCGAGCAGCTACAAGAACATCTCCAAAAGCAGCTTTTGCCGGCCTACATTATCACTGGCGACGAACCTCTTTTGGCCCAGGAGGCTGCCGACGCGATTCGCACCAAAGCGAGGAAAGAGGGGTTTTTAGAGCGCGATATGTTTCACGCAGAGGGCAACTTCGATTGGAACCAAATTATCAATGAATCCAACGCTCTGTCCCTTTTTTCTGACAAAAAAATTCTCGAAATTAGAATCACTTCGGGCAAGCCCGGCGACAAAGGCTCAGCGGCAATCTGCGAACTGTGCAGCAATCCAAACCCGGATAACTTGCTCTTGGTGATTGTGCCAAAACTCGACAGTGGCACGCAAAACAGTAAATGGGTAAAAGCCCTAGATGCGCTCGGCGGCAACATCCAAGTCTGGCCGGTCGACGTCAAACAAATGCCACGCTGGATTCAGCAGCGCCTGCGCGCCGCTCATATCAATGCCAATCAAGAGGCCGTGCAAATTCTTGCCGATCGCGTTGAAGGCAATCTCTTGGCCGCAGTTCAGGAAATCGAAAAACTCAAACTACTGGCCCCCGATGGCGCCGTTGACGGCAATACCATGTCCTCCGTGGTCGCCGACAGCGCCCGCTACAATGTCTTTGAATTTGTCGACAAAATATTGATCGGCGACGCTCAATCTGCCGCCCGCTCACTGCGCGGCCTGCAGAATGAAGGCACGGAAATTATCCCTCTGCTCTGGGCGGTGACCCGCGAGCTGCGGATTTTGGTGAAAGCCAGCGAGCTGGTGGCGAGCGGTGAACACAGCGACCGCGCACTGAAAAGTTCAGGTGTCTGGGAAAAACGCATTCCCCTATTCCGCTCTGCTCTGCAGCGCTTGCGCCCCGCTCATCTGCGCATGCTACTGCGTCAGGCCGGAGCCATTGATCGAGGCATTAAAGGTATGCGCAAAGCGGACGTGTGGGACGAAATGGCCACGTTGGTGCTCTCTTTTGCCGGCAGCCAGACCCTGCAGCCGAGCAATATTAAAGTGCTTTTAGATAATTAGTTGAACACCGGCTTTCAACGCATCTAACCCCTCAGACATGTCTAGCCCAACCAGCTATAAACCACCAGCGTAATCACCGCAGCACCGATCAGGTTTAACGCAAACCCCTCGCGCACCATCTCTTCGACAGTGATTTTTCCCGTGCCAAAGACAATTGCATTAGGCGCTGTTGCCACCGGCAGCATGAACGCACAACTGGCCGACAGGGCGGCCGGCAGCATCAGCAGCGCGGGATCAAAACCCGCACCCAGCCCCGCGGCAGCAAGAATAGGCATAAGTAATGTTGTGGTTGCCGTGTTGCTGGTAATTTCAGTTAAGAATGTCACTGCCAGCGCCACAGAAGCGATCAGAACAATAATCGATAGTCGAGTGACACCCGAAAGAGATGCACCAATTGCCTCACTAATGCCTGTCACTTCAAAGGCTTTGGCAATCGCAATACCCCCCGCGAACAAGAGCAACACCCCCCAATGAATAGAGGACGCAGACTCCCAATCTAATAACTTACCGCCACTGCCATTGGGAATTACAAACATCAGCACCACCGCTGTCAGGGCAACTGCCGCGTAGTTTGCCGAAGGCACCCCCAGCCAACCAGACCACCCACCAAAGGGCTCGCGCAGGGTAATCCAAGCGAGGGCAGTGAGTGCAAAAATAATCAATACGCGACGCTCTTCACTGCGCCAGAGGCCCACTTGCGGAATATTGAAGGGCGCACTGGCACCCAAGTTGCGGGTAATCCAGAGCCCAGCCAACGGAATCAACAGCACCACCACGGGTACGGCCCACAACATCCACTGCGCAAAACTGGGGGTATTGCCCGTGGCTTGCGCGTAAATTTTTAGAAAAATCACATTCGGCGGAGAGCCAATTGGAGTTCCCAACCCACCAATACTGGAGGCGTAGGCAATACCTAGAAAGAGCGGCACAGCAAGTCGCTGACTTGAACTACGCGCTGACCCAGCAACACTGCCCTCGTCAGCCACCGTATCTAATACCGCGTAGGCGACCGGTAATAACATCAGGGTTGTGGCAGTGTTGGAGACCCACATGCTCAATACCGCAGCGGCCACCATAAAACCAAAGACAAGGCTGCGCTGACTGTCGCTACCAAACAAGTTGACCATGTACAGCGCCAGCCGCCGATGCGCGCCGCTTTTTTCCATGGCCTTCGAGAGCATGGCACCGCCCATCAACAAAATAATCAGCGGATCACCATAGGCCTGTGCGACCTGCTTGCCGTCCAGAATTCCCAGCAGCGGGAACACGCCCAGAGGAATAAGTGCAGTCGCTGGGATGGGGATTGGCTCAAACACCCACCAAAGGGCACAGACCGCGGTCAAGCCAGCGGTGAGCGCACCGTTGGTCGACCAGCCCCATGTCACCATTAGTAGGGCGATTACTGCGCCAATTATCGGCGCCAGCCAAAGCGATGTGCGTTTAAGTTGCGGGGTCATAAATCCTCGTCCGACAGTGCAAAATCACCGCGTTCGTAGGCGTCAACAATGTCCTGCGCAGCAGCACAATCCATCTCATTCACCATAAGTGACAAATGACCCAACACGGCGGCTTCGCCTAAACCGCCTTGCAGATCACCCCCGTGCAAAAAAACCTGCACGCCGTGATGCTCTAGCAGGCCTTTTAGCAGCTGCGTCTGAAGATAGTCACTGCTGCGATAAACAGCAATCATTGGGTGTGACGCCGCCAAGCGAAAATCGCCCAGACAATTAGGATACCGCTGGAATTGGCCAGCATATCCCAGGCGTCCCCTTGACGATACGTGGTCATGGATTGCGCAATTTCCATGCCCAAACCAAAGGCCGCCAACACAAGCGCTAATACCCAGAGCGGGTAGCGATGCCCGTAAGCCTGCACGGCAAGGAAAAAGAGGATGCCGTAAACACCGCCATGACCCACCTTGTCCTGCAACTCAAAGAGCTGTTCACCCCCCATTGGCAGCAGTGATAAAAAGCCTGTACTGAGTAGGCAGAGCCAAAAAAAATAGTGATACATTGTTCGAGAGATCATTGCCCAGTTTGTCCTTGTTCGACGGATAATTGTAACTGTTCGTATCGCTCGACAGTCCCCACATCACACCAGCTGCCAGTATAGACGGCACCACCCACCCGATGCTTTAAAATTGCTGGCCGCAACACATCCCGCAACGGAAACCACGGCGAGTCGCCGGGCGCACGTGCAGCGAACAGAGCCGGACGCAGCAGGCTGATACCGCTGAAGGTAAAGCGCTCACCGCTGTCGTAGCCTACGCGCCCATCGAGTAGCGAAAAATCGCCCTGACTATGTTGTGCCGGATTGTTGACCAGCACGAGCCACGCATCTAAATGCTCTGGCAACCCTTCAATGATAAACGGCTGCAAGGGAAAATCAGTCCACACATCGCCATTGATCAGCAGAAAGGGTTCATTACCTAGCAGCGGCAGCGCTTTGGCAATTCCCCCGCCAGTTTCAAGCGCCTCCAACTCCCGCGACCATTGAATACTGGCCCCAAGGCGCGCACCCGCGTCCGCAAAATACGCTTCAATTTTTTCTGCCAACCAGCAGGTGTTAATCACAATATCGGTAATGCCACTGGCCACTAACCGCTCAATATGGTGCTTAAGCAGCGGTTTGCCGGCCACTGGCAACATCGGTTTTGGCAGGCTGTCGGTTAAGGGCCGCAGCCGCTCGCCGCGCCCCGCCGCCAAGATCATTGCTTTCATAGTGAGTCACCGGCGGTGGTCCAGTCTCGATACCAAGGTTGTTGCGGCAAGATTGGCAGAATCCGCGCACTAAACCAGTCGTAAAATGCCTGACCCTCTGGATAGCGCTGTGCCGCTTCGAGGGTGTAGCGAATCACTAGCGGTAAATCGTGGAGATACGCGGATTTTCCGTCACGCAGCGAGAGCCGCGCAAAAATACCCAGCACTTTGATATGACGCTGCAGGCCCATCAGATCAAACCAGCGTAAAAATAGCGAGTTGTCCGCCGTTCCAACGAGGTCGCGCTGCAGTTGTTTGTAATTGAGTGCGCGCGCCGCCACCTGACTGGCCGGCAGGCGCAGATAACAATCTTTGTACAGCGACACTAAGTCGTAGGTCATTGGCCCCACCACCGCATCTTGGAAGTCGATCACCCCAAGACTGTCATCCGCCCGCACCATGAGATTGCGCGAATGGTAGTCGCGATGCACAACCACCTGAGGTTGCTCCAGTGCGCTGTCGATCAGCACATCAAATAGGTCTTGGCAGAGACGCCGCTCGCGGCCATCGAGGGTCAGACCAAGCAACTCCGCCACAAACCAGTCGGCGAAAAGTGCCATCTCCGCTTGTAAGCGCGGAGCGTCATAGCTTGGGAACACATCAGCACGGGCCGCCACTTGCTGAATAGTGCGCAGCGCAGCATCTGCCTGATCATAGCGGCGGGCGGTCTGTGCCTCGTCACCGCTGCACAGCTCCGCATGCAATAAACGCGTACCGAAATCTTCGAGCAAGAGAAACCCTTGGGCAAAATCGACCGCCACGATCGTCGGCGTCACAATGCCCTGACGCTGAAACGCCATGGCCACTGCCACATAGGCCGGATTGTTTTCTTTCTCCGGCGGCGAATCAACCGCAATCAGAGAAGGCTGGCAAGGCACACGAAAATAGCGCCGAAATCCTGCGTCACCCGCCAGAGGTTGCAGATTTAGCGGCTGAGCAATACTTAGTTCAGCAGGCAAAAATGTCGTTATCCACTCAACAAAGAGGGCCTTGCGCGTCTCGGGTAAGGTGTTAATAGCGATCAATCCTTATTTAGGTGGGCAACGTTTCTGCCATAGGGGTCAGTCGACGGGTAAAAAAATGCCATTCTATCAATTCAGCCCTCTACTCTGGCAAGATATCAGGTAAAATACCAGCAAACTACTATCAGCATTCGGGCAGTACATTGACGACGATATTATCAACCAAACGCAGTGCCTTTTTTATCGCCATGGAACGCCACTGCACCTCTTGGCAATCGCCGCTGCTGCACCTAATGCTCCCTGTCCTCGGGGTTATAGCCGTCGCTGCGTCGCCAGCTGCCCTCGGCAGTGATCTGCCCAACGCGTGGGACTGTACCGCAACCGAAAATAATCAGTGGCGCTGCGCTGAAAAGCCTGCGGCTGAAAACACTCGCCGTCGCGAGCCAAGCGCAAAAAAACCAACTCTTGATCCCGACGAACCTCGCGTAGCCGATGTACGCAATCTCGATTGGGTTGAAGAAGAGCAAATGAGCGAGGAGCAGCGCCGCAAAATCGCGCCTAACTGCTGCGGCGCTTACATCGAACCTGCTCGTGAATACCCCGATGCAGACCTTGAGCCGGAAGAGGCCTCACTGCGGGTCAATGCCAACAGCACTGAAACGCTGCCGGGCAATGTTGCGGTGTTAGATGGCGACGTGCAAATTTCCCAAGGCTACCGACAAGTTCGCAGCAACAATGCACGCATCGATCAAACCGAGCGCACAGTTGCACTTGAAGGCAATGTTCAATTTCGCGAGCCAGGCCTGCTGCTGCTGGGCGAAAGCGCCGAAGTGGATATCGACAGTAAAGAGATAACGTTAAAAGACGCCACCTACGTTCTGCATGACGTATCGGTGCGCGGCAACGCCAAAACTCTGAGCCGCGCTAAAGACGGCGTTATCACTATCACAGACGCCACCTACTCAACCTGCGAGCCCGGTGACTCAACGTGGCAAATGCAGACCAGTGAAATTTCCATCGACCAAGAGTCGGGCTTCGCGACGGTCAAAAATGCCCAACTGAGAGTAAAAGATGTTCCGATTTTTTACGTCCCTTGGATTAAGTTCCCAGTCAATGACAATCGCGTATCAGGGCTTCTCTTTCCCACCATTCATTCCAGCACTCGCAACGGCTTTGATTACGCCCAGCCTATTTACTGGAATATCGCGGAGAACTACGACGCCACTATTACGCCAAGGTATATGCAGGAGCGCGGCCTCGCATTAAATACCGAGTTCCGTCATCTCTCCAATTTGACCACGACAGACGTGGTCGGCGAGTTTCTTGGCAATGACAAAGGTGGCAAAGACGACTCCGATATAGACCCTCTCACAGGGTTACCTGAATACCGCTCTCAAGACCGTTATTTGATCGGCCTGACCCACCTAGGCGGGATTGGAGAAGCCTGGTCGACCTACATGGACGTCAACAAAGTCTCCGACAACGACTACTTTCGCGACCTCGGCGGCGCCAGCCAAGAGTCGACCAGTATTGTTAATCTGCGCCGCGTTGCAGGGGCAACTTACAAAACCGAGCACTGGGACTACCGCATCGAAGCGCAGGATCATCAAATTGTGGTCGATGGCTTAGAAGACCAATACTCCGTTCTGCCGCAAATAAGCGTCAATGGCTACTACCGCTTCGACAACAACTTAGTCATGGACATTAATAACCAAATTTCACAATTTGATCATGACAACCCCGATGTAGTGACGGGCAACCGAAATCGCACTGACTACGGCATCACCTGGGACAAACGCTGGACGTGGGGCTATTTTCGCCCGCAGTTTCGCATCAAGCATCTGTCGTACAACCTCGACCTTAACAGCGCAGCGCTGACAGACGAGAGTCCTTCCGCCACCGTGCCAGTGTCATCGATCGACACAGCACTGTTTTTTGAGCGCGACAACAGCTGGTTCAGTGGCTACACCCAAACTTTAGAGCCACGCCTTTACTATGTGAAGGCAGAGTTTAAAGATCAGTCTGCATTCCCCGATTTTGACACCCGTGAATTTACCCCCTCCTACAATCTGCTTTTCCGCGACGAGCGATTTAACGGTGGCGATCGCATTTCCGACGAAGACCGTCTGACTATGGCGCTAACCACGCGCTATATCGACAAAAAAACCGGCCAAGAGCGCTTCACCGCCAGCATTGCCCAGTCGGTTAATTACCAAGATCGATACGTGTCGCTGACGGGCGCTCCAAGCGAACTTGCCGAGCTGGCGCGCAACCAGTCGCCTCTCGCATTAAAAATGTCCGGACGAGTGAACAACAGCTGGCGCTTTACCACTGATATTATTTATGACGGCCATGACAACGAGATGGATAAAAGCATTATCGGTGTACGCTACAATGACCGTCAAAATCGCCTGTTTAATGCGACGTACCGCTCCACCAAGCGGGTGCCGCGACTGGTCGACAACGCTATCCTGTCGCAAGATATTGAACAGGTTGATCTGTCGGCATTTTTACCCGTGGCCGGCAATTTTAATGTAGTTGCCCGCTGGAACTACGACTTGACCAATAATCGCCCACTGGATATTTTCACCGGTTTCGAATACAACAGTTGCTGCTGGCGCGCTAGCGTTGTCGCTCGCCGCTGGCTCGAGCGGAAAGACCAAATACTGGTGCCCGAACAGGATTTAAACTTCACTAATGGTATTTTCTTCCAAATACAATTTAAAGGTCTGGCTGGCTCCAGCAGTCGGGTTGACTCAATGCTCAAAAACGGTATCTACGGTTATGACTATAAAGAAAACTTGTAAATCAGCACTGACTGCAATTCTCCTCGCCGCGATCTCAATCAGTGCCACCGCCCAGATCGAGATACTCGACCGAGTGGTTGCCGTAGTCGATGACGACGTTGTACTCGAAAGTGAAGTCCAACAGCGACTCGCCACCATTTACGTACAGATCCAACAGTCGGGCACCCAACCGCCACCGCAAGAAATTCTGCTGCAGCAGGTGATCGAGCGTTTAATCTCCGAGCGACTTCAGCTGACCATGGGCTACAAAGCAGGCATACGCATCAGCGATGCCGAGCTCAATGAGGCCATGGGACGAATTGCAGCCAGTAACCAGCTGACGATGGAGCAGTATATTGAGCAGATCCACGCCTCAGGCTCAACATTATCAAAAGTGCGTGAAGAAATTCGCAACGAACTGGTGCTAATGCGCGTACAGCAGGGTCAGGTTATGCGTCGTATTCGCATCAGCAGCCAAGAACTTGATAATTTCTTGAACTCGGAAGAGGGCCGCTTCATGGCTTCGCCCGACGTTAATATTGGCCATATTCTCCTGCCAGTATCTAGTGGCAGCAGCTCTGACGACGTCAGCGCAATATTGCAACGCGCCGAGGGCCTGCTCGGGGAAACCCAACGTGGCACCGATTTCCGTCAACTGGCTATCGCTAACTCTGCCGACCAAACGGCGCTTCAGGGCGGTGATTTAGGCTGGAAAAAAATGGCGCAACTGCCTGGCGTGTTTATTGAAGCCGTGGAGAAGCTCGAGATTGGCCAAGTCTCAGAGCCTATCCGCAGCGATGCAGGCTATCACCTGATCAAACTTTATGACCGTCGCGGCGGCGGCGAGCAATTGATCGAACAGCATTTCGCACGCCATATCTTGATCAAACCCAACGAAATTCGCGATGAGCAAACCACCATCGAAACCCTCAATACTCTACGTGATCGTGTTAAAGCGGGTGAAGACTTCGCCCTGCTGGCCAAAGAGTTTTCCGAAGACCCAGGCTCCGCACTCAACGGCGGTGAGCTCGGCTGGTCGACTCCAGGTATGTTTGTCGCCGAGTTCGAAGAGACCATGAGCGGTATCGAGCTCAATGAAATCAGCGCCCCTTTCCTCTCACAGTTCGGCTGGCATATTCTGCAGGTAACTGAGCGCAGAAAGCAGGACTTTAGCGATGAGATAAAACGCAACCGCGCGCAAAATGTGCTGCGTCAGCGCAAGTTCGAAGAAGAGCTGCAAGTGTGGCTGCAGGAAATTCGCGACGAAGCGTTTGTTGAAATAAAAGAGCCCGCAAAACAATGACACTCCGCCTGGCGCTGACACCAGGAGAGCCCTCCGGTGTCGGCCCCGATATTCTGATCAACCTGGTGCAACAAGGTTGTGACCACGAACTTGTGGCCTACGCCGACCCGGCAATGCTCCAAGCGCGCGCTGCACAGTTGGGTATAGCCCTCAAGTTGCGCCCACCCAGCAACCCACCCCAGCCGCTCAAACCCAACGAGCTGGCGTATGTGGCTGTGGAACTGGCCGAGCCCGCTACCCCAGGTACACTGAATAAGGCCAACGCACGCTATGTGCTCAACTCCCTCGATGCCGCCATCGCCGCCTGTCAAAGTAAGTTCTGTCATGGGATGGTCACCGGGCCGGTGCAAAAATCAATCATAAACGAGGCTGGCGTCGCTTTTTCTGGCCACACAGAATACTTGGCTGAGAGAACAGCTACACCGCAAGTGGTTATGATGTTGGCAACCACCGAGCTCAGAGTGGCGCTGGCCACCACACACCTGCCATTGCGCGACGTCGCCGACAGCATCACTCAGTCTATGTTGCGCCGTGTCTTAACCATCCTCCTCGACGATTTACAGCACAAATTTAATATCCCAGCGCCCACCGTCCTCGTCTGCGGATTGAACCCCCACGCCGGTGAAGGGGGGCATTTGGGGCATGAGGAAATCGAGATCATCACGCCGGTCTGTGACGAGTTTCGCGCGCGCGGCGTCAAGCTGGTCGGGCCACTCCCGGCGGATACGCTTTTCACATCCAAATATTTAGATCACGCAGATGCCGTGTTAGCGATGTATCACGATCAAGGATTGCCCGTTCTCAAATATCTAGGCTTTGGTCGCGCCGCCAATATCACTCTTGGCCTGCCTATTATCCGCACGTCCGTCGACCACGGCACCGCGCTGGATCTTGCAGGCACAGGTTCTGCCGACAGCGGCAGCCTACTCACAGCCATTCACGTCGCCGCCACTATGGCGCTGCAGACCAACAATGCGGTTACACCATGACAGTTCAACATCAGGCTCGCAAACGTTTTGGCCAAAACTTTCTCGTCGACCAAGAGATCATTCGCCAAATTATTGCTGCCATAGGGCCTAAACCCGAAGACAATCTCATTGAGATTGGCCCCGGCACTGCGGCGCTCACGGAACACCTTATTCCGCAATGCCCCACTATGCGGGTGGTCGAACTCGATCGTGATTTGGTGGCTTATCTCAGCGAAAAGTTTGCTGCCTACCCCGACTTCCAAATATTCAGTGGCGATGCCCTAAAAACCGATTTTGCGCAGTTTTATGAAGGGCGCCCGATGCGTTTGGTCGGCAATCTTCCCTACAATATTTCGACACCAATCCTGTTTCATCTCATCAAGGTTCGCGAGCTGATTCAAGACATGCATTTTATGCTGCAATTGGAAGTGGTTGAACGTCTCGGTGCGGTTCCCAATACCAAGGCTTACGGCCGTCTGTCGGTGATGGTGCAATATCACTGCAGAGTGATGCCGCTTATTCCAGTGCCCCCATCAGCCTTTAGACCTGCGCCGAAAGTGCAATCGGCTATTGTTCGGCTCAAGCCCCACAAAACGAAGCCTTGCACTGCGTTCGATGAAGACTTGCTCAGCCAAATTGTTAGCTTTAGCTTTCAACAGCGCCGCAAGACGCTGCGCAATTGCCTCCAACACTATGCTGACCACCTAGGAACGCTTGGCGATATTATTGATTTAAGCAAACGCCCAGAGCAGCTCTCGGTGGCAGAGTTTGTCAAAATAGCCAATCACATCCACAACAATATGGTGGGATCTAAATGAGCGCGCAACCCATCACTGTCAGGGTCAAGACTGAGTATCTCAAACATCAGTCTAATCCAGAGGCCAAACAATACGTTTTCGCCTATCACATCAGCGTCCACAATCAGGGCGATGCGCCGGTGCAGCTGATCAGCCGCCACTGGATCATTACGGACAGCAATGGACTTAAGCAGGAAGTGCGTGGCGCAGGTGTAATCGGCAAGCAGCCTACCATCGGGCCAGACGAAACCTACGAGTACAGTAGCGGCTCGGTGCTGGCCACCGCGGTTGGCACCATGCAGGGGTCTTATCAAATGCTCGACGCTGACGGTCAGTCGTTTGAAGCGCCCATCGCCCCTTTTTTGCTTTCCGTGCCCCATGCGGTGCATTAAATGACAGACTTCGCGGTCGGTGATCTGCAGGGTTGTCTCGACCCTTTGGTTCGCCTGCTCGAGCGGGCCCATTTCAACCCCAAACAAGATCGTTTATATGCCACCGGCGACCTAGTTAATCGCGGCCCACAATCCCTTGAAACTTTGCGGTTTTGTAAATCACTGGGCAACGCATTTCACACCGTACTAGGCAATCATGATCTCCACCTCTTAGCCATCGCACGAGGCATTCGGCAACCCACCGCCCACGATACATTAGACGCTATTTTGGTCGCACAGGACCGCAGCGAACTATTGGAGTGGCTCCAGGCACAGCCGCTCTTAGTTACCCTAGGCGAATACAGCATCGTGCATGCTGGCATTCCACCAAACTGGCGCCTTGCGCAAGCACAACAGTTCGCCGCAGAGGTATCGCAGGTCCTCTGCTCAGAGCAATCAGGGGCCTATTTTAAAGGTATGTATGGCGACGCCCCCGATCGCTGGTGTGATTCACTGGAGGGGCCCGCACGGTGGCGGTTAATCACCAACTATTTAACACGGATGCGCTACTGCACAGCTGACGGACAACTCAATTTGCAGGACAAAACTGCGCCAAAAGTGTCCACTGAAATCGCATCAGGGGATCTAGCCCCGTGGTTTAGCCATACACAGAGAAAAACCCGCAAAGATAAAATTATTTTCGGTCACTGGGCTGCCCTTGAGGGGCGAGATTGCGGGGAAAATCTGTTCCCTTTGGATACGGGTTACGTCTGGGGCGGGAGTATGCGACTAATGAATTTGGACACCGGTGAGTACATCCACGAGGTTGCACCGCCCAAGGCGCGCTGACATTGAGATACGTACGCTACAGGCTATAACAGCGCTGAGCTCTCAGACCAGCCAAGCTACGGATAAGACAAACTACGCACAAGAAATGGCCCAGCCCAATCACGCCAAGTCGTCTTTCAAAAAATCGCAGGCGAAAAAAAACCGGATACAATCCGGTTTTTCAACATTCTTGATACTTACTCGCCAGTTGTCTCAGCAACATCCGCGATAGCACCTGACGCGCGGTCAACCAGTGCAACGTAAGCCATTGGCGCGTTGTCACCGCTGCGATTGCCACACTTCAAAATACGCACATAACCACCGGGACGGCCAACAAAACGCGGGCCGAGATCCGTGAACAACTTGCCAACAGTGGCCTTGTTGCGCAGACGATCAAACGCCAAACGACGATTTGCCACGCTGTCTTCTTTAGCCAGGGTAATAAACGGCTCAGCAAAGCTGCGCAGTTCTTTAGCCTTTGGCAGGGTTGTTTTAATAACTTCATGCTCAACCAAAGAGGCTGTCATGTTACGGAACATAGCTCTTCTGTGAGAGCCGGTCTTGTTCAGTTTGCGACCACTGTAGCGATGACGCATTTTCTTATTCCTTAGTTCGTTGCTTTCTCAGCAATGATATCTGTCAAACCCGATTTAAACGTCTCTTGGCAAGCCAAAAGGTGATTAAACGAGCTCGCGCTCACTTTTTAAACTGGCTGGTGGCCAATTCTCTAGGCGCATACCCAGAGACAAACCACGTGACGCCAATACATCTTTAATTTCGGTTAGAGACTTCTTACCCAAGTTTGGCGTCTTCAACAATTCAACTTCAGTGCGCTGAATCAAATCGCCAATGTAGTAAATGCTCTCTGCTTTTAGACAGTTCGCAGAGCGAACGGTCAGCTCAAGATCATCAACCGGGCGCAGCAGGATAGGATCAATCTCTTCTTCTTTCTCAACTGGCTCGGCAGCAGTTTCGCCTTCGAGATTCACGAAAACAGCCATCTGTTGCTGCAGAATCGTTGCCGCGCGACGGATAGACTCTTCTGGATCAATGGTACCGTTTGTCTCAAGTTCCAACACCAGTTTATCGAGGTCAGTGCGGTTCTCTACACGGGCATTCTCAACACTGTATGATACTTTTTGAATCGGGCTGAAAGACGCATCCAACTGCAGACGGCCAATCGTTTTGTTCTCATCGTCGCTGACGCGTGAGTCTGAAGGCTGGTAACCGCGGCCTCGCTCAATGCGCAGCGTCATATTCAACGCCGCTTTACCTGAAATCGTCGCGATGACGTGCTCAGGATTAACAATTTCAACGTGACTATCGACTGCAATATCACCGGCAGTAACTATACCAGGGCCCTTTGCATTGAGGGTCAACGTTGTCTCGTCACGGCCTTCCATAACGATTGCGACGCCTTTCAGATTCAACAGAATCTCCATAACATCTTCTTGAACGCCTTCGATTGCACTGTACTCGTGCTCGACACCGTCAATCTCGACCTCTACGATCGCGCAACCAGACATAGACGACAGCAGGATGCGACGCAGCGCATTACCCAAAGTGTGGCCGAAGCCACGCTCTAGCGGCTCCAAGACAACTTTTGCATGTGTGGCGCTATAAGACGTTACGTCGATATTGCGCGGCGTAAGAAATTCATTAGCAGAATTTTGCATATTTTTACCCATGTGAGCTCAAAAATTACTTCGAGTAGAGTTCTACGATCAGGTTTTCGTTGATCTCGGCCGGTAAGTCAGAACGATCTGGATTGCGCGTAAACGTGCCTTCCATCTTGTTGCTGTCTACATGCATCCATTCAACTTCACCACGCTGCGCAGCCAACTGCAAAGCAGTTTGAACACGTAGTTGCTTTTTGGCCTTTTCACGCAGGCTAACAACATCACCTTCTTGTACTTTGAAGGAAGGGATGTTTACTTTCTGGCCGTTGACCAGTATAGAATTGTGCGACACAAGCTGACGCGACTCGGCGCGTGTTGACCCAAAGCCCATGCGATATACCACGTTGTCGAGTCTGCTTTCTAGCAACGTCAACAGGTTCTCACCTGTGTTGCCCTTCAAACGAGCCGCAACTTTGTAGTAGTTACTGAACTGCTTTTCAAGCACGCCATAAATACGACGTACTTTTTGCTTCTCACGAAGCTGAACACCGTAGTCAGACAGACGACCACGACGCTGACCATGCTGGCCAGGTGCGCTATCTGCACGACATTTTGATTCTAGCGGGCGGACGCCACTCTTGAGGAACAGATCTGTTCCCTCACGGCGTGACAATTTACAAGTTGGTCCAAGATATCTAGCCATTCTCTGTCTCTCTTACACGCGACGCTTTTTGGGTGGACGACAACCATTGTGTGGAACTGGCGTCACATCCGTAATATTGGTGATCTTATAACCTGCATTATTAAGTGCGCGAACCGCTGATTCACGACCGGGGCCTGGGCCCTTCACTTGTACATCGAGGTTTTTCAATCCGTAATCTTTTGCTGCTTCACCCGCGCGTTCTGCTGCAACCTGTGCTGCGAACGGCGTGCTCTTGCGAGAGCCGCGGAAGCCCGAACCACCAGAGGTAGCCCAAGAAAGTGTATTACCCTGACGGTCAGTAATTGTCACAATAGTGTTATTAAACGACGCGAAAATATGCGCTACGCCGTCAACTACTGTCTTTTTGACCTTTTTGCGGGTGGTTTTTGCTGCTGCTTTTGCCATTGCCGTTCCTAGGAATTATCTTTTAATGGGACGACGCGGCCCTTTACGGGTGCGTGCGTTCGTCTTAGTACGTTGTCCACGTACGGGCAAATTACGACGATGGCGAAGGCCGCGATAGCAACCCAAATCCATCAGACGTTTAATGTTCATACTGTTTTCGCGGCGCAGGTCACCCTCAACTTCTTGGTTACCAACGGCGGCACGCAACAGATCAAGTTGCGCTTCATCCAATGCAGCAATCTTTGTGTCTTCTGCAATGCCCACTTCAGCACAGATCTTTCTGGCTGTTGGACGTCCGATACCAAACACGTAAGTCAGTGAAATCACTGCGTGCTTGTTATCTGGAATGTTGACACCGGCAATACGGGCCATTCACATTACTCCACTTATACTATGGGTTTAATCTGTACCCTTGAGCCCAGCAGTAACACTGCGAAAAGGCGCGGTAGGATACCGATAGATCTATCAAAAATCAACCTGATTATCCTTGACGCTGCTTGTGACGGGGCTCGACGTTACAGATAACACGAACCACACCCTTACGGCGGACAACCTTGCAATTACGACAAATCTTTTTAACCGATGCACGTACTTTCACAGCACCACCTCTCTATCGACGGCCAACAGTTTTAAGGTTGGCCTTTTTCATCAGCGAATCATATTGTTGCGACATCAGATGCGACTGCACTTGAGCCATAAAATCCATCGTCACAACAACGGCAATTAACAGCGAAGTACCACCCAGATAAAACGGCACATTGAAGTACACGTTGAGGAACTGGGGCATCAGACAGATCAGGGTGATATAAACACCGCCGATCAGGGTCAAACGCGTGGTCACGCTATCAATATATTTAGCGGTGTGCTCACCGGGACGAATCCCAGGCAGATAAGCACCACCCCTCTTTAAGTTATCAGCCACTTCGCGCGGGTTGTACATCAACGCGGTGTAGAAGAAGCTGAAGAAAATTATCAAACCAGAGAACATCAATACATATAGCGGCTGGCCCGGGCCAATTAAAATCGCTACATCGTTCAACCAATCCGGTGCATTAGCTGCTGAACCAAACCACTGACTAATAGAGGTTGGGAAAAGCAACAAGCTACTAGCGAAAATCGCTGGTATCACACCTGCCATGTTCACCTTTAAAGGCAAGTGCGAAGTCTGCGCGTTATAGGCTTGGCGGCCCTGACGCTGCGCGTAGTTAACCGTCAAACGACGCTGGCCACGCTCAATAAAGACCACAAAGTAAACCACTGCCACCGCAATAATAAGCACAAATACCAGCGTCAGTGGGTTCAAATCACCCTGGCGCGCTGACTCGAGAGCCTGACCGATCGCGCCGGGAATACCGGCAACGATACCGGCAAAAATCAACATGGAGATACCGTTGCCTATGCCTCGCTCAGTTATCTGCTCGCCCAACCACATCAAAAACACAGCACCAGCAACTAGCGAGGAAACAGCAACCATATAAAACATGGAGCTTACTTCGTAAGCCAACCCCTGAGATGCAAAGCCCACCGCCATTGCGGTACCTTGTATCAACGCCAACAATACCGTGCCGTAGCGCGTGTACTGATTAATCTTGCGACGACCACTGTCGCCCTCTTTCTTCAACTGCTCTAGTGCCGGCACTGTTGCCGACAACAACTGCATAATGATCGATGCAGATATGTAAGGCATGACGCCGAGCGCTAAGATACTCATACGCTCTAAAGCACCACCCGAGAACATATTAAACAGACCGAGGTAAGTCCCCTGATTCTGCGTAAACAACTCTGCCAGACGATCTGGATCGAAACCAGGTACCGGAATATGCGTACCAATGCGATAAATCACAATGGCGGCAAACAAAAAGCGTAGACGAGCCCACAGCTCACCGAGTCCTTTCTGATTACCTACCGGTAAATTCCCTGGCATAGCCATTTCTTAGTCTTCTACCTTTCCGCCAGCGGCTTCAATCGCTGCACGTGCACCCTTGGTGGCGCCCACGCCCTTCAATGTAACAGCTTTAGTCACTTCACCTGACGCGAACACCTTAGCGCGCAAAATGCCGCTAGTGATAAGACCCGCCGCGCGCAGAGAATCAATATCAACAATCTCGCCTTCAACTTTGTTAAGCTCTGACAGTCTGATCTCGGCAGTAACCATCGCTAGACGCGAGGTGAAACCATACTTTGGCAAACGCTTCTGTAAAGGCATCTGACCGCCTTCAAAACCTGGACGAATGCTGCCGCCTGAACGAGAGGACTGACCTTTGTGACCACGACCGCCTGTTTTACCAAGACCGCTGCCGATACCACGACCGACGCGCTTGCCTTCTTTAATTCGACCCGGTGCCGGGCTAAGGGTATTTAGGTGCATCTTATGCTTCCTCAACCTGCAACAAATAATGAACTTTATTAATCATGCCACGCACTGATGGGGTGTCTTCCACTTCAACTGTGTGACCGATACGACGCAAGCCCAAACCAGAAACACAAGCAATGTGATTCTTCAAACGACCAATAGTACTCTTGGTCTGGGTTACTTTAATTTTCTTTAATTTAGCTTTAGCCATGATCTACTTCCAATAACTGATGCGCGAAACGCAATCACTTAGTTCAGGATTTCTTCCACTGATTTACCACGCTTGGCCGCAACGTCTTCCGGCGACTGCATGTCTTTAAGCGCTTTAAACGTAGCGCGAACAACGTTTACTGGATTGGTTGAACCGTAGCACTTAGCCAACACGTTCTGCACGCCCGCTAATTCCAATACAGAGCGCATTGCACCGCCAGCGATAACACCGGTACCGTCAGATGCAGGCTGCATGTAAATCTTAGATGCGGCGTGAATGCCTTTCGTTGGGTACTGGATAGTAGTACCGTCCAAAGCGACATCAATCATATTGCGACGCGCTGCTTCCATAGCCTTTTGAATTGCCTGGGGTACTTCACGCGCCTTACCGCGACCGAACCCAACACGTCCTTTTCCGTCACCAACAACTGTCAGCGCGGTGAAGGAGAACATACGTCCACCCTTAACCGTTTTTGCAACACGGTTAACTTGGACGAGCTTTTCCATCATGCCTTCAGCTGCAGCATCTTTCTGATCTGTAAGAGCCATATCTTCTACCTTTTAAAATTCAAGGCCGGCTTCACGCGCGGCGTCTGCCAGTGCTTTTACACGGCCGTGATACTTGAAGCCACTGCGGTCGAAAGCTACCTTGGTAACGCCCGCAGCAACTGCGCGCTCAGCAACTAACTTACCTACAGCCATAGCAGCGTCGATGTTACCGGTGCTGCCACTGCGTAAATCTTTGTCTAGGGTTGACGCACTCGCTACAACACGGTCGCCTTCCGCAGAGATAACCTGAGCGTAAATGTGGCGAGGAGTCCGGTTGATACACAAACGTGTCACACCAAGCTCTAAAATCTTCATGCGAACGCGTTTAGCGCGACGTAGACGTGATACTTTTTTATCGTTCATCGTATTACCCTATTACTTCTTCTTGGCCTCTTTGCGTCTTACTGTCTCACCGGAGAGTCTAACTCCCTTGCCCTTGTAAGGCTCTGGTGGACGGAAGGCGCGGATTTCAGCTGCAGTTTGACCCAGCAGTTGCTTATCCGAGGATTTCAGTAAAATTTCAGTCTGTGTTGGGCATTCAGCAGTAACACCATCTCTCAACTGATACACAACAGGATGTGAAAAACCTAATGTTAGGTTGATATTAGAGCCTTGAACCTGGGCACGATAACCAACACCAACCAATTCAACTTTCTGCTGGAAACCTTCCGACACGCCGGCAACCATATTGTTGACGAGCGCCCGGGTAGTGCCCGACATTGACCGTGAAAACTTTCCGCTGGTGCGGGCGGCAAACGTAAGAACATTGTCCTCCTGCTTGACTTCCACTTCAGGGTTAATTGGCATAGCCATAGAGCCCTTGGCTCCTTTAACAGTGATCTGGCCATCTTCAAAGGTAACGACAACACCTTTTGGCAGCTCAACTGGATTATTTGCAACTCTAGACATCTCGTTTTCCTATCAGAATACGGTGCAAAGCACTTCACCGCCGATACCGGCAGCACGTGCAGCGCGATCAGTCATCACACCATTGCTGGTGGAGACGATGGCAATTCCCAAACCACTGCGTACTTTAGGCAGAGAATCGCTTCCCTTGTAAAGGCGCAAACTTGGCTTGCTAATACGGTTAATCTCTTCGATAACTGGCTTACCTTCGAAGTACTTTAGCTCAACAGTCATCGTTGGCTTAACTTCATCAGTTACGGAGAAACCTCCAATGTAACCTTCCTCGAGTAACACTTTAGCGACGGACGCTTTAAGCTTAGAGGCCGGCATAGTGACTTGCGGCTTGCTACGTTGATGCGCATTGCGAATGCGGGTCAACATATCAGATAACGGATCTTGCATACTCATATCGTTTGGCTCCTCAAACTTACCAGCTGGATTTAACCAGGCCAGGAATTTCACCGCGCATTGCAGACTCGCGAAGTTTAATTCGGCACAGGCCAAACTTACGGTAAACACCGTGCGGACGGCCAGTCAGGCGACAGCGGTTACGCTGACGAACCGGACTAGAATCACGCGGCAGTTTTTGTAATTTAATTTGTGCATCCCAACGCTCTTCGTCGGTCGCTTTAACACTGCTTATAATCGCTTTGAGCTCCGCACGCTTTTCAGCGTACTTTGCTACAGTTTTGGTGCGTCGTGTTTCACGCTCGATCATTGATGTCTTTGCCATTTGCCTACTACCTCAACCTTTCAGCGGGAAGTTAAAGGCACGCAGTAATGCGCGACCTTCATCGTCGTTTCGAGCGGTAGTCGTGATAGTGATATCAAGACCACGCAACTTATCAATCTTCTCGTAATCGATCTCTGGGAAAATAATCTGCTCGCTCACACCCATAGAAAAATTACCGCGCCCATCAAACTGCTTTGGGCTAATGCCACGAAAATCGCGAATACGTGGGATTGCAATCGAAACTAAGCGCTCCAAAAACTCATACATGCGATCGCTGCGCAATGTCACTTTCGTGCCAATTGGCCAGCCCTGACGAACCTTGAAGCCTGCAATTGACTTGCGAGCATTGTTGATGACTGGCTTCTGGCCAGCAATCAAGGTTAGATCAGCAACAGCATTTTCGAGTGACTTTTTGTCACCGATTGCTTCACCAACACCCATGTTCAGAGTGATTTTGGTGATGCGTGGAATCTCCATCACATTAGCCAGTCCGAGCTCTTCTTTAAGCTTGGGAGCCAACTCGTTTTTGTATAAATCTTTAAGCCTTGCCATTTCGATTACCTGTTTACCTAAGCGTCTACGGCTTCGCCGTTGGACTTGAAGATACGAATCTTCTTGTTATCTTCCAGAATCTTAAAGCCAACTCGATCCGCTTTGTTTGTAGCGCTGTTAAAGATAGCGACGTTTGAAACCTGAATCGGCGCTTCTTTCTCAACAATCCCGCCGGGAACACCCAGCTGAGGATTAGGCTTCTGATGCTTTTTAATCATCTGAATGCCAGATACCAACACGCGATCGTTGTCCAGCACCTTAAGTACCTTACCGCGCTTACCTTTGTCTTTGCCGGCAATAACGATTACTTCGTCATCCCGTTTAATTTTGAGCATTGCCATTTCTAAATCCTCGCTTACAGCACTTCTGGTGCTAGGGAGATAATTCGCATAAAACGCTCGGTGCGTAATTCGCGAGTTACTGGCCCAAATATACGTGTGCCGATTGGCGCCAAGTTATTGTTCAGCAGTACCGCAGCGTTGTCATCAAACTTGATCAAGCTGCCGTCCTGACGACGCAATCCCTTCTTAGTGCGCACAACAACCGCGCTCATCACCTGGCCTTTTTTGACCTTGCCGCGAGGAATTGCTTCCTTAACGGTAACTTTGATGACGTCACCAACGCGAGCATAACGGCGGTGTGAACCGCCAAGTACTTTGATACACATAACACGACGTGCACCGCTGTTGTCTGCTACATCAAGATAACTTTCTGTTTGAATCATTTTCTTACTCCGAACTCTTTACTGTAGCCAGACTTATTCTGTGACAGCTCGTTCATCAATATTCACTAGCGTCCAAGCCTTGTGCTTTGACACAGGGCGACACTCAGCAATAGTCACGAGATCGCCTAGACGCGCACCATTATCTTCATCGTGCGCTTTAATCTTGGTCGACTTCGTCAAGATCTTGCCGTACACAGGGTGCTTTACACGACGCTCGATCAACACAGTAATCGTCTTGTCCATTTTGTCACTTACAATACGACCAGTCAGTGTACGTGAGCTCGTTTGAATATCAGACATAGTTATTCCCCTGCCTTCTGGTTCAGCACAGTTTTGATACGCGCAATATTCTTGCGGGTCTGCATCACCAAATGGCTTTCATTAAGCTGGCCAGTTGACAACTTCATGCGCAGACTAAACTGCTGCTTGAGTTCACCAATCAGGGCTTCCTTTAATTCGTCACTTGTCTTTTCACGCAAATCGCTAGCTTTCATCATCACATCACCGTGCGTCTAACAAAGGTGGTTGCAAACGGTAACTTAGCAGCAGCAAGAGCAAAAGCCTCGCGCGCCAGTTCCTCGGATACACCTTCCATTTCATAAAGTACCTTGCCGGGCTTAATCAACGCAACCCAGTACTCAACACTACCCTTACCCTTACCCATACGCACTTCAAGAGGCTTCTGAGTAATCGGCTTGTCCGGGAACACCCGAATCCAAATCTTTCCACCACGCTTAACATGGCGAGTCATGGCGCGACGAGCGGCCTCAATCTGACGCGCGGTCAAACGACCACGGACAGCGGCTTTGAGTCCGAACTCACCAAAGCTGACTTTGCTACCGCGCTGCGCCAAGCCACGGTTGCGGCCCTTATGCATCTTGCGGAATTTTGTACGTTTTGGTTGCAGCATTTCGCTTTACCCTTATCGCTTAATTCTTGTTACTTTTGCCTTTGGCGGGCGCTTGATCAGCTTCCTCACCACCCAGAACTTCACCTTTGAAGATCCAGACCTTCACGCCGATAATCCCATAAGTGGTATTACCTTCGGCTGTTGAATAGTCTATATCTGCACGGAGTGTGTGAAGCGGAACACGACCTTCACGGTACCACTCTGTACGAGCAATCTCGGCGCCGCCTAAACGACCACCAACCTGAATCTTTACACCTAAAGCGCCACCGCGCATGGCGTTCTGAACGGCGCGTTTCATTGCCCTACGGAACATCACACGGCGCTCAAGCTGCTGAGCCACGTTTTGTGCTACGAGACACGCATCCAGATCAGGCTTGCGAATCTCTTCGATATTAATGGTTACTGGGCAGCCCATTCTCTTGGTAATGATATTGCGAAGAACTTCAACATCCTCACCCTTCTTGCCAATAACGATACCTGGGCGAGCGGTGTGAATGGTGATCTTTGCGCTATCAGAAGGACGCTCAATCTCAATCCGGCTCACAGATGCGTGAGCAAGCTTCTTTTTGATAAACTCTCGAACCGTTAGATCCTGATAGAGCTTGTCCGCATAGTCCTTGTTACCAGCGTACCAAGTAGAGGTATGCTTTTTAACAATACCTAAGCGTATGCCAGTTGGATGTACTTTTTGACCCATGGAATGGTCTCCCGAACCTAATTCTACTTTTCAGCGACTTTTACAGTAATGTGACAGCTGCGCTTGCAAATGCGATCTGCACGACCTTTTGCACGAGGCTTAATGCGCTTGAGTGTCATTCCTTCATCAACAAAAATCGTTGACACCTTCAGCTCATCGACATCTGCGCCATTATTGTGCTCAGCGTTGGCAATCGCAGACTCAAGTACTTTCTTGATTATGTCGGCGCCTTTCTTGCCGCTGAACTGCAATATATCTAACGCAGCCTCAACTGACTTACCACGAATTTGATCAGCAACCAGACGCGCTTTTTGCGCTGACATTCTGGCTCCCTTTAATTTAGCTGCTACTTCCACAGTCAATACCTCTTTCGCCTAGCGCTTAACGCTTAGCTTTTTTATCTGCTACGTGACCTTTGTAGGTACGCGTCGGAGAAAACTCACCCAGCTTGTGGCCAACCATTTCTTCGTTGACTAAAACAGGAATATGTTGACGACCGTTGTGTATGGCAATCGTAAGACCAACCATATCCGGCAAAATCATTGAACGACGTGACCAAGTCTTAATCGGGCGACGATCGTTAGCTGCAACCGCTGCTTCAACTTTTTTTACCAAGTGAAGATCAACGAATGGTCCTTTTTTTAGAGAGCGTGGCACGTTTGCTTTCCCCTTTTATCCTAATAGTTACCGAACGCCCTTCGGACGACGGCGAACAATGTATTTGTCAGTACGCTTATTAGAGCGCGTCTTGTAACCTTTGGTTGGCATACCCCAAGGAGACACTGGATGACGGCCGCCCGAAGTCCGACCCTCACCACCACCATGTGGATGGTCTACCGGGTTCATCGCCACACCGCGAACGGTTGGGCGAATACCACGCCAGCGCGAAGCACCAGCCTTACCCAGCGAGCGAAGGTTATGCTCACTGTTACAAACCTCACCTAATGTTGCGCGACAATCTACTGGCAATTTGCGCATCTCACCACTGCGAAGACGGAGAGTAGCATAGGCGCCGTCGCGAGCAATCAGCTGGACAGAAGCCGCAGCACTGCGAGCGATTTGCGCGCCCTTGCCTGGCTTCATCTCAACACAATGAACAGTCGAACCCATTGGCACGTTGCGCAATGGCAGACAGTTGCCAACTTTAATTGGAGCATCGGCACCAGACTGAACGGTATCGCCTGCTGAAACACCTTTGGGAGCAATAATGTATCGACGCTCACCGTCAGCGTAACAAATCAACGCGATGTGTGCAGTGCGGTTGGGATCGTACTCAATACGCTCAACTACTGCAGGAACACCATCTTTCCCGCGCTTAAAGTCGACAATACGGTAGTGCTGCTTATGACCGCCGCCAATATGACGAACAGTGATACGACCACTACTGTTGCGACCGCCGGTTCTCTTCTTCGGCGCCAAAAGCGGCGCGTAGGGAGCACCCTTGTGCAAACCTGGGGTGACGACGCTTACTACAGCGCGACGACCCGGAGATGTTGGTTTTCTTTTAATAACTGCCATGACTAAACCCTTACTCCGCTACTGCAAAGTCAATATCTTGACCTTCAGCAAGACGAATATACGCCTTTTTCCAATCACTACGACGACCTAAACCAGTCTTCGTGCGGCGCGTCTTACCCTTTACGTTGACCAGACGAACATCATCAACCTTGACTTCGAAAAGCTGCTCTACAGCCTTCTTTACTTCAAGCTTATTGGCATCGGTGGCAACTTTAAAAACTACCTGTGTTGCGGGCCCCGCAGACATTGCTGCTTTTTCAGTAATGTGCGGGCCTAACAGGACTTTGAAGACTCTTTCTTGGTTCATGCCAGAATCTCCTCAAACTTTTTCAGCGCTGAAACAGTAACCAGCACCTTTTCAAACTTAATTAAGCTCACTGGATCAACAGCGGCAGCATCACGAACATCAACCTTGTGCAAATTGCGCGACGAGAGATACAAGTTCTCGCTGACAACTTCAGTCACGATCAACGCTTCAGTTAATCCGTACTCACCAAGCTTTGCGATCAGCTCTTTGGTTTTGGGCATTGCGAGATCAAACTCTTCAACAATAACCAAACGACCCTGACGTGCAAGCTCAGATAAGATTGAGCGCATGGCTGAACGATACATTTTGCGGTTCAGTTTTTGGCTGTGATCTTGTGGACGAGCAGCAAAGGTTACACCACCGCCGCGCCAGATTGGGCTGCGGATGGTACCCGCTCGCGCACGACCCGTACCCTTCTGACGGAACGGCTTGCGGCCACCGCCAGAAACTTCTGAACGAGTCTTTTGAGCAACGGTTCCCTGACGGGCTCCGGCCAAAAATGCTACAACCGTCTGGTGAACCAGATCCTGATTGAATTCTTTTCCAAAAGCGGCTTCGGAAACTGTGATAGTTCCGCCATTGCCCTTGGGTGTCGCAATTGTTAATTCCATGGACACTCCCCTTTAAGCCTTGACTGCCGGACGAACAACAACACTACCGCCAGGCGCGCCAGGAACGGCACCCTTGATCAGCAGCAAATTGCGCTCGACGTCGACACGTACAATTTCAAGATTTTGTGTAGTAACTTGCTCTGCACCCATATGGCCGGACATTTTCTTGCCCTTGAATACGCGACCAGGCGACTGGTTTTGACCAATCGAGCCAGGCGCTCGGTGAGATACAGAGTTACCATGAGTAGCGTCTTGCGTAGCAAAGTTCCAACGCTTAACGCCGCCCTGGAAGCCCTTACCTTTAGAAGTGCCAGTGACATCAACCTTCTGACCCACTTCAAAGCGCTCGACAGTAAGCGCGCTGCCTACTTCAAATGCTTCATCGGTGCCTTCAGAACGGAATTCCCACTGACCGCGGCCTGCCTCTACACCAGCTTTGGCGTAGTGACCTGCTTGAGCTTTGCTTACTCGGGATGCTTTACGTGATCCAGTAGTAACCTGAATGGCTGAATAGCCATCAGTCTCTACTGACTTAATCTGGGTAACATGATTAGGCGTGGCTTCTACAACCGTTACAGGAATAGACACACCGTCTTCAGTGAATACGCGAGTCATGCCGCATTTGCGACCAACTATACCAATACTCATTTCATCAACCTCATCAAGTGTACGGGGCTGTTACCCGCTACGGCTGCCTATTTCAAGGCATTACACTTCTATGTTTGCCCGGCAAAAATCTGCCGGACCGCTACACCCGCTTTAGCTCAAACTGATTTGAACTTCGACGCCTGCAGCAAGATTCAATTTCATAAGCGCATCAACAGTTTTTTCTGTTGGCTCGACAATGTCGATTAAGCGCTTGTGCGTGCGAATTTCATACTGGTCGCGCGCGTCTTTATTTACGTGTGGAGAGATCAGTACAGTGTACTTTTCCTTCCGTGTCGGCAAAGGGATTGGACCCCTTATTTGCGCACCAGTGCGGCGTGCCGTTTCAACAATCTCCTGCGTAGACGTATCGATCAACTTGTGATCAAACGCCTTGAGGCGAATCCTGATGCTTTGGTTTTGCATGGAATCGAAACTCCGCTATCTCTACTAGAACTCCAGAGCAAACTACTGTTTAGCCCCGAAAAATGAGCGCGAATTCTAGTGCCGGCTCTGGGGACTGTCAAGCAAATTTGCGCCTGAAGCCAAATTAATTAAAAGCTCTGCAATAAAGAGTGATGCACATTTATACAGAGGGTAAAAAAGGGGCCGTAAAGGCCCCTTTGCAATGCAACTAACGTCTTATTCAATAATCTTCGCAACAACACCCGCACCAACAGTGCGGCCGCCTTCACGGATAGCAAAACGCAAACCGTCTTCCATCGCGATCGGGTGAATCAACGTCACTGTCATCTGTACGTTGTCGCCTGGCATGACCATTTCAGTGCCTTCTGGCAACTCACACGCACCCGTTACGTCTGTGGTGCGGAAGTAAAACTGTGGACGGTAGCCTTTGAAGAATGGCGTGTGACGGCCTCCTTCATCTTTTGACAGTACATAGATTTCTGAAGTGAACTTGGTGTGTGGCTTAACAGAACCTGGCTTGGCCAGTACCTGTCCACGCTGCACGTCTTCACGCTTAGTGCCGCGCAACAACACGCCTACGTTCTCGCCTGCACGACCTTCGTCCAGCAGCTTGCGGAACATTTCAACGCCTGTACAGGTCGTCTTGGTGGTGTCTGCAATACCGATGATTTCGATCTCTTCGCCCACTTTAACAATGCCGCGCTCAATACGACCGGTCACTACGGTGCCGCGACCTGCAATGGAGAATACGTCTTCGATTGGCATCAGGAATGGCTGATCAATGGCGCGTACTGGCTCTGGAATGTAAGTGTCTAACGCTTCTACCAGCTTCTTAACCGCGGTAGTGCCTAGCTCGTTGTCATCGCGGCCTTCCAACGCCATCAGCGCTGAACCAACAATGATTGGCGTGTCGTCGCCTGGGAATTCGTAAAGATCTAACAGCTCGCGCAGCTCCATCTCTACCAGCTCCAACATCTCTGCGTATTCTTCTGAACCTACGCCACCACAATCTTCTGCAAGCAGGTCGGCTTTGTTCAGGAAGACAACAACGTACGGTACGCCAACTTGACGTGACAGTAGGATGTGCTCGCGAGTTTGTGGCATTGGACCGTCTGTCGCTCCACACACAAGGATCGCGCCGTCCATCTGCGCAGCACCGGTGATCATGTTCTTGACATAGTCGGCGTGGCCTGGGCAATCTACGTGGGCGTAGTGACGGATCGGTGAGTCATACTCTACGTGTGCTGTAGAGATGGTGATGCCGCGCTCGCGCTCTTCGGGGGCGTTGTCAATTTGATCAAACGCTTTCATTTCGCCGCCAAACAGTTCCGCACATACGCGTGTCATGGCTGCTGTCAACGTGGTCTTACCGTGGTCTACGTGACCAATGGTGCCTACGTTTACGTGTGGCTTGTTTCTTTCAAATTTTGCTTTACCCATCTCAGTATCTCCTCAGCAGGCATTATCGATTAACTTTTTAACTTGGACGCAAGCCTGCCGGTCGACAGCTTCGGTGCGTAAGGTGCGCCATCTTATACTGCGATTCGCCAGAGTCAACTTTCTTTAAGTGTAAATAGGTCTTTTTTTGTTTTTCTCAGGTAATTTTCGCTGTTTTTCATTCATTATTGAGGATTTAGCGCCTTTGTTTCCAATAATTATCTTTTAGCTTGAGTTTTTTCTCTGCACCGCGCCCAATATCCTGTATACTCGCGCGCGTTTTTAGACCCCAGAAACTTGACACTTTTTTATAACCGAGCAGCCCAATGACAGATTTATCACGCTACAGAAATATTGGTATCTTCGCCCACGTTGACGCGGGTAAGACAACTACTACGGAACGCATTCTCAAGCTCACCGGCAAGATTCACAAGGTCGGTGAAGTGCACGATGGCGCAGCCACCACTGACTTTATGACCCAGGAACAGGAGCGCGGCATTACTATCCAGTCAGCCGCAACCACGTGTTACTGGAAAGACCACCGCTTCAACATTATCGACACGCCCGGACACGTTGACTTCACCATTGAAGTTTACCGTTCGCTGAAAGTATTGGACGGCGGCGTGGGCGTATTTTGTGGATCAGGCGGTGTTGAGCCGCAGTCGGAGACAAACTGGCGCTACGCGAACGAATCAGAAGTTGCGCGAGTAATTTTCGTGAACAAGCTCGACCGCATGGGTGCAGACTTCTTGCGCGTTGTAAAGCAGGTTAAAGCTGTATTGGGTGCCAACCCATTGGTCATGGTTTTACCGATTGGTGTAGAAGAAAATTTTGTCGGTATCGTCGATCTGCTGACTCGCCAAGCATACGTTTGGGACAACTCGGGCCTTCCAGAAAATTACACCGTTACTGACGTTCCAGCCGATATGGTTGACCTCGTCGAAGAATACCGCGAGCAGTTGATCGAAACTGCCGTTGAGCAAGACGACGACATCATGATGGCCTATATGGAAGGTGAAGAGCCGTCTGTAGAAGACATCAAGCGCTGCATCCGCAAGGGCACCATCGCTCTCGACTTCTTCCCAACATTCTGCGGTTCCGCCTTTAAGAACAAAGGCGTGCAAATGGTGTTGGACGCTGTGGTCGATTATCTGCCATGCCCAACTGACGTTAAACCACAACCGTTAACGGATGAAGCTGGTGTTGAGACTGGCGATTTTGCGATTGTTTCTGTTACTGAGCCATTGAAAGCCCTCGCATTCAAAATTATGGATGACCGCTTCGGTGCCTTGACGTTTGTTCGCATCTACTCAGGTGTTATTGAGAAGGGTGACACCATCCTCAACTCATTCACCGGCAAGACTGAGCGCATTGGCCGCATGGTTGAGATGCACGCTAACGAGCGCAACGAAATTGATCGCGCTCAGGCTGGCGATATTATCGCGATTGTCGGCATGAAGAATGTGCAGACCGGCCACACTCTGTGTGACGTTAAGCACCCAGTGACACTTGAGCCGATGATTTTCCCCGATCCGGTTATTTCTATCGCTGTTAAGCCTAAAGACAAAGGCGGCTCCGAGAAGATGGGTATCGCAATCGGCAAAATGATTGCTGAAGACCCATCGTTCCGCGTTGAGACAGACGAAGACTCTGGCGAAACAATCCTTAAAGGCATGGGCGAGCTGCACCTTGATATTAAGGTGGATATCCTGAACCGTACCTACGGTGTAGAGCTTATCGTTGGGGCACCTCAGGTAGCTTACCGCGAAACGATTACTCAGGGCATCGAAGACAGCTACACCCACAAGAAGCAGTCAGGTGGTTCTGGTCAGTACGGTAAGATCGATTACCGCATTAAACCAGGCGAGCCAGGCACCGGCTTTGTGTTTACCTCTTCTGTAGTCGGCGGTAACGTTCCCAAGGAATTCTTCCCCGCAATCCAGAAAGGTTTTGCTGGCATGATGAATGAAGGCCCACTGGCGGGCTACCCCGTTCTGGACGTTGAAGTTGAACTAACAGACGGTGGCTACCACGCCGTTGACTCCTCGGCAATCGCGTTCGAAATTGCCGCAAAAGGCGCCTTCCGTCAGTCAATGCCAAAAGCCGGCCCACAGCTGATTGAACCCATTATGAAAGTGGACGTTTACACCCCTGAAGATCATGTGGGTGATGTCATCGGCGACCTCAACCGTCGTCGCGGTATGATCCGAGACCAAGAGCCCGGCGCAACCGGTGTTCGTGTCAAAGCAGACGTTCCGCTATCTGAAATGTTCGGTTACATCGGCCATCTGCGCACAATGACATCAGGTCGCGGACAGTTCTCCATGGAGTTCTCACACTACATGCCTTGTCCAAAGAACATTGCCGACGAAGTTATTGCCGCTGCCAAAGCGCGCAAAGCTGAGAAGTAATGCTTCAAATGCTGTAAAAACAAAACCCCCAGCGGTGCAGACCTCTGGGGGTTTTTTTATGCTTGTTTTCGTTGCGTTATCAGTGATATCTCCAGTTGTGCTTGGTCTTGCTCAGACGAACTCTAGCCTTATCCCCTATTTTTGCTGATCACTGCGTCGGCGATATGCTTTGGCGCTTCAGAGTAGCGCTCGAATTCCATGGCAAATGTTGCCCGGCCTTGGGTCGCTGAACGCAGGTCAGTGGCGTAACCAAACATTTCGGCCAGTGGCACTTCTGCTTTAATAATTTTGCCCATGGGGCTCTCATCCATGCCAAGAATCATGCCTCTGCGGCGGTTTAAATCCCCCACCACATCGCCCATATTGTCTTCGGGTGTTACTACTTCAATTTTCATGGTGGGCTCAAGGAGCACTGCACCACCTTTTTCCGCCAGCTCTTTGGTCGCCATCGAGGCCGCAATTTTAAATGCTAACTCTGAGGAGTCTACGTCGTGGAAAGAACCATCGAACAGAGTAGCTTTGAGGCCAAGTAGCGGATAACCCGCGAGCACGCCGTTCTGCATTTGCTCCTCAATACCTTTGGCGACTGCGGGAATAAATTCGCGCGGCACTGTGCCGCCGGCAATCTCACTGACAAAATCTAAACCCTCTGCGGCACTATCCTCAGCTGGCTCAAAGCGCACCCAGACATGGCCGTATTGACCGCGGCCGCCAGACTGCCGAATAAATTTACCTTCAATCTCACAGCGGGTCTTGATGGCTTCGCGGTAGGCGACTTGAGGCTGACCGATATTGGCTTCGACGCTAAACTCTCGGCGCATACGGTCAACCAGAATCTCGAGATGCAACTCACCCATACCGGAGATAATAGTCTGCCCGCTCTCGGGGTCTGTTCGAACTCTGAAAGAGGGATCTTCTTGCGCCAATTTACCCAGCGCTATCGCCATTTTGTCTTGATCGGCTACAGTGCGAGGCTCTACCGCTACTGAGATAACAGGCTCGGGGAAGTCCATGCGCTCGAGCACGATGCGACGATTGTCGGCGCAGAGGGTGTCGCCGGTGGTCGTATCTTTAAGCCCAATCGCTGCGGCGATGTCGCCCGCGAGGACTTCTTTAATTTCTTCACGGCTGTTTGCGTGCATCTGCACCATACGGCCGACACGCTCGCGTTTCATTTTTACCGAGTTATAAACTGCGGTGCCGCCTTCGAGTCGGCCTGAATAGACGCGAATAAAGGTGAGAGTGCCCACAAAGGGATCGGTGGCAATTTTAAAGGCCAAGGCGGCAAAGGGCTCTTGATCGTCAGCAAGGCAAAGAGCGCGCTCGCCATTTTCTAGCTCACCTTCAATAGCTTTGACTTCCGTCGGAGATGGTAGGTACTCAATCACGGCATCGAGAACGGCTTGAACACCTTTGTTTTTAAACGCGCTTCCACCAAAAACTGGGACTACTTGGTTGGCGAGGGTGCGAATTCGCAGGCCCTTTTTAATCTCCTCCTCTGTGAGAGGCTCTTCATTAAGGTATTTGTCCATGAACTCGTCACTGGCTTCTGCCGCGACTTCGACGATGTAATCATGCATCTCTTGGCATTCGTCGAGCATATCTGCTGGGATTTCAGCATAGTCAAAGGTCATCCCTTGATCGCTTTCGTTCCAATAGATCGCCTTCATTTTGATAAGGTCAACCATCCCTTTAAAGGCATCTTCTGAGCCTATGGTCATCTGCAGGGGAACAGGGTTTGCGCCAAGCCGCTCTTTTAACTGCTTTACCACCATGTCAAAGTCTGCGCCCGCTCGGTCCATTTTATTGACGAAAACAACTCTGGGAACTTGGTATTTGTTTGCCTGCCGCCAGACGGTTTCAGTCTGTGGCTGGACGCCGGAGGAGCCACAGAGCACAACCACAGCGCCGTCTAACACACGCAGCGACCGCTCAACTTCAATGGTGAAGTCTACGTGGCCCGGGGTATCAATAATATTAATGCGGTGATCGGAAAACTGGCCGGACATGCCGCTCCAGAAGCAAGTGGTCGCGGCAGAGGTTATCGTAATGCCGCGCTCTTGCTCTTGCTCCATCCAATCCATGGTGGCTGCGCCGTCGTGGACTTCACCCATTTTATGGGAAACACCGGTATAGAAAAGCACGCGCTCGGTCGTGGTGGTCTTTCCTGCATCGACGTGGGCGACAATGCCTATATTGCGATAGCGACTGATGGGCGTTTTGCGGGCCACAACGTTTCCCCTTTATTTAAAATTTTCCAACAGAAAAAGGCAGCTTTTAAAAAGCCACCTTTTGCGCAAGCATTACATCTGTATCGAGTCGTAGAGGACTGAGCAAAAACTGAATAATTGTCGCAGTTTTTGCCCTTTCTCTTAGAAACGGAAGTGCGAGAACGCCTTGTTGGCTTCAGCCATGCGATGCACATCTTCACGCTTTTTAACCGCGCCGCCTTTGCTCTGAACTGCGTCAAGCAGTTCACCAGCAAGTCGCTGAGGCATAGACTTTTCACCGCGGTTGCGGGCGTAGTCTACCAACCAGCGCATTGCCAATGCAGTGCGACGCGATGGACGAACTTCAACTGGCACTTGATACGTGGCACCACCAACACGGCGAGATTTTACTTCGACCATCGGTGCTACGTTGTTCAACGCTTCTTCAAACACTTCCACTGGATCTCTTTTAAGACGCTGTTCGACTATGTCTAAGGCGCCATAAACAATCCGCTCAGCAACAGACTTCTTGCCGCTGACCATTACGTGGTTCATAAATTTAGCGAGTACGACGTTACCAAATTTTGGATCTGGTAGTACGTCCCGCTTTGCCGCTACTCTTCTTCTTGGCATCGTTTTGCCCTTCTCTTCAGGTTTGTCTGGGGAGTGGCCCCAGCCTTACTTGATTGTTAACCGATTACTACGCAATTAGCCTTTAGGCCGCTTGGTACCATATTTTGAACGACGCTGAGTACGGCCGTTCACACCCGCTGTATCCAATGTTCCGCGTACCGTGTGGTAGCGAACACCTGGAAGATCCTTTACACGACCGCCACGAATCAGCACAACACTGTGCTCTTGCAAGTTGTGGCCTTCACCACCAATGTATGAAGTGACTTCATAACCACTGGTCAAGCGAACACGACATACTTTACGCAATGCAGAGTTTGGCTTCTTCGGAGTTGTTGTGTAAACGCGGGTACATACACCACGGCGCTGCGGGCAGGCCTGAAGTGCTGGTACGTCACTCTTAGTGACTTTGCGTTGTCTCGGCTTACGAACCAACTGGTTGATCGTTGCCATGCAATTTTCTCCAAATTTAAAAAACGCCTTCTTAACAAAGGCCCTACTGTTCCTTGTATCCATAGCCATGACAGCTGCAAGATACAAAAGGGAGCGGCATTCTAATTACCGCACTAACGGGAGTCAAGCAGGCATTCCTATTACAGCTTAGGAATGCCTTCTATCTTCCCTAATCTTCTGAAAAGTCCGCGCTCAACGCTTCGCTCAATGCTGCTTCAACGTCTTCTGCCGTCATAGAGGATTCAACGGTGTCAGACATTGCGCGCGTTTTGCGTCGCAGTGCGTGATACGCCAATCCTGTACCCGCAGGTATCAGACGGCCTACCACAACGTTTTCTTTCAGTCCGCGCAACGGATCTGCTTTTCCTGTCACGGCCGCTTCGGTGAGCACTCGCGTGGTCTCCTGGAACGACGCTGCAGAGATAAAGCTTTCTGTCGCAAGCGATGCTTTGGTGATACCTAACAACTGGCGATCAAACTGCGCTGGCTGCAAACCTTCTTGACGCAAGCGCACGTTTTCTTCAAGAACGCGACGATATTCAATCTGTTCACCTCGGATCAAGGTTGTAGAGTCACCCATATCGGTGATCTCAACTTTGCGCAGCATCTGACGAATAATCACTTCGACGTGCTTGTCGTTAATCTTCACGCCCTGCAGACGATAGACTTCCTGAATTTCGTTGACGATGTACTTGGCCAACTCACTGATTCCTTTCAGTCGCAGAATGTCGTGTGGCGTCGGAGGACCGTCAGAGATCACTTCGCCCTTCTCAACGTGCTCACCTTCAAACACACCAAGGGTGCGCCACTTCGGTATCAGTTCTTCGTACTGCAACTTACCATTCGGTAGTGGCTGTCCGTCGTCGGGCGTAATAACCAAACGACGCTTGCCTTTGGTTTCTTTACCCAGGGTGACGGTACCTGTGATCTCAGCCAAGATGGCTGGATCTTTGGGTCGGCGCGCTTCAAACAGGTCAGCTACGCGTGGCAGACCACCGGTAATATCCTTTGTACCGCCAGACTCTTGCGGAATTCGCGCAATAATCTCACCGATATCAATGGTGTCGCCGTCAGCGATGTTAATGGTCGCGTTAGCCGGTAGCGGGTAGTGCGCAGGCACTGTTGAGTTGGGGAAAATCAACTCTTTGCCTTTGCTATCCGTCAACGAGATCATTGGACGAATATCTTTACCTGCCGCTGGTCGCTCGTTAGGATCGATAACTGAAATGCTGGTCAGACCGGTCATATCGTCAGTTTGCTGACGAACGCTGAGGCCTTCTTCCATGCCTGAGAATGCAACCTTACCCGCCACTTCACTGACGATTGGATGGGTGTGCGGATCCCAGTTGGCAACGACGTCGCCTGCAGAAACTTTTGAACCGTCTTTAGTCTTGATCAAGGCGCCGTATGGCAGCTTGTAACGCTCGCGCTCACGGCCGTTTTCATCGGCAATCGCCAATTCTCCCGAACGAGACACTGCGACCAAGTAACCAGACTTGTTCTCAACTGTCTTCAAGTTAATCAGGCGGACAACACCGTCTTGCTTCACTTTTACGCTGTCAACAGCAGACGCGCGCGATGCAGCACCACCGATGTGGAATGTACGCATGGTTAGCTGTGTACCTGGTTCACCAATCGACTGAGCAGCGATAACACCTACCGCCTCGCCTTGGTTGACGCGGTGACCACGAGCAAGGTCGCGACCGTAACAGCTTGAACAGATGCCATGAGTCACTTCACAGGTGATGGGGGATCGCACGGTAACTTCGTCGATGCTCAGCTTCTCGATGCGCAGTACCCACTGCTCGTCGATCATGGTGCCTGCTGGAACAGCAATTTCATCACTGCCTGGCTTATTGACGTCTTTCGCCACAATACGGCCAAGAATACGGTCACCGAGGGATGCAATAATATCGCCGCCTTCAATCACTGGTGTCATCAACAGACCTTCAGTGGTACCACAATCAACTTCAGTGACTACGACGTCTTGTGCAACGTCAACGAGGCGACGGGTCAGGTAACCAGAGTTAGCCGTTTTAAGTGCCGTGTCCGCCAAACCTTTACGGGCACCGTGCGTCGAAATAAAGTACTGGAGGACGTTCAAGCCTTCGCGGAAGTTTGCAGTAATCGGCGTTTCGATGATCGAGCCGTCTGGACGGGCCATCAAGCCACGCATACCCGCAAGCTGGCGAATCTGCGCTGGCGAGCCTCGCGCGCCTGAATCGGCCATGATAAAGACAGAGTTGAACGAGTCTTGCTGTTCTTCGACGCCATCGCGGTTGATCACAGACTCGGTGCTGATTCCTTTCATCATCGATTTGGCTACGCGGTCATTTGCCTGAGACCAAATGTCGATAACTTTGTTGTATTTCTCACCCTGAGTCACAAGACCGGACGCAAACTGCCCTTCGATCTCACGCACTTGGTCATCAGCCGCACTAATAATGTCCTGCTTGTCATCGGGGATAACGAAGTCGTTAACACCAATAGACGCGCCAGAGCGTGTGGAGAATTCAAAACCGGTGTACATCAGCTGGTCAGCAAAGATCACGGTGTCTTTCAAACCAACGCGACGGTAGCACTCGTTGATGATCAACGAGATTGCCTTTTTAACCATTGGTTTGTTGACGAGACTAAACGGCAGACCTGCAGGAACCACTTCCCACAGCAGGGCGCGACCTACGGTCGTGTCAATAATCTTAGTTGTATCTGTGCGCTCACCGGTCACTTCATCAACTAAAGATTCTTTAACGCGAACCTTTACCCGTGACTGCAACTCAACTTTGCCTGAATGGTACGCCCGCGAGACTTCTTTGCCATCGGCAAATACCATGCCTTCGCCGCGACCGTTGACCTTGTGGCGAGTCATGTAATAGAGACCCAAAACAACGTCCTGAGACGGCACAATAATTGGCTCTCCAGAGGCTGGCGAGAGAATATTGTTCGTCGACATCATTAATGCGCGCGATTCCATTTGCGCTTCAATAGTCAGCGGCACGTGGACAGCCATCTGGTCACCGTCGAAGTCAGCGTTGTAGGCCGCACAGACTAAGGGGTGCAATTGAATTGCTTTACCTTCGATCAGAACGGGCTCAAACGCCTGAATACCAAGGCGGTGAAGGGTCGGTGCACGGTTCAACAGAACTGGATGCTCGCGAATAACGTCTTCGAGGATATCCCAAACAACGGGCTCTTCTCGCTCTACCATTTTCTTGGCGGCTTTAATCGTTGTCGCCAAGCCGCGCAACTCCAGCTTGCTGAAGATGAATGGCTTAAACAGCTCTAGCGCCATACGCTTGGGCAGACCACATTGATGCAGACGCAGGGTTGGACCCACAACGATCACAGATCGTCCAGAGTAATCAACGCGCTTTCCGAGAAGGTTCTGACGGAAACGACCCTGCTTACCCTTGATCATGTCAGCCAACGATTTAAGCGGACGCTTGTTCGAACCTGTAATGGCGCGACCACGACGACCGTTGTCGAGCAGCGCATCAACAGATTCTTGCAGCATGCGCTTTTCGTTGCGCACGATAATGTCCGGCGCATTCAACTCGAGCAGACGCTTGAGACGATTGTTGCGGTTGATCACGCGGCGGTAGAGGTCGTTCAGGTCAGACGTTGCGAAACGTCCGCCATCAAGCGGAACCAATGGACGCAAGTCCGGCGGCAACACAGGCAGCGCTTGCAGCACCATCCACTCTGGCTTGTTGCCAGATCCGTGGAATGCTTCAAGCAACTTCAGGCGCTTGGAGAACTTCTTAATTTTTGTCTCAGACTTGGTATTCGGCATTTCTTCACGAATATCCGCAATCTCTTCTTCGAGCACAATCTCTTTAAGCAGTGCTTGAATGGCTTCAGCACCCATAGTGGCGGTGAATTCGTCGCCGAACTCTTCAAGAGACTCGAAGTATTCTTCGTCGGTCAGCAACTGGCCCTTTTCAAGCGTGGTAAGACCTGGATCGGTCACGACGTATGATTCGAAATACAGCACACGCTCGATTTCACGCAGTGTCATATCCAACATCAAACCAATGCGCGATGGCAGCGACTTCAAGAACCAGATGTGTGCAACTGGACACGCCAGCTCAATGTGGCCCATACGCTCGCGGCGCACTTTTGTCAGGGTAACTTCAACGCCACACTTTTCGCAGACAATGCCGCGGTGCTTCATGCGCTTGTACTTGCCGCACAGACACTCGTAATCCTTGACTGGGCCAAAAATCTTGGCGCAAAAAAGACCTTCACGCTCAGGCTTGAACGTTCTGTAGTTAATGGTCTCTGGCTTCTTAACTTCGCCAAAGGACCATGAGCGAATCATTTCTGGTGATGCTAGACCGATGCGAATGTTATCGAATTCGGTATTTTGTTCCTGTTGCTTGAGTAGATTGACTAAGTCTTTCAAGGCTTTTCCTCCAGTAACTGGGTTTGCCGAGGCGAGTGTTCGCCCCGGCGATCAGTAAGCAATACAGCGCTTATTCGTTTTCCAACTCCATGTTGATACCGAGTGAACGAACTTCCTTCACCAACACGTTGAATGACTCTGGCATGCCAGGCTCCATTCGGTGATCGCCATCCACGATGTTTTTATACATCTTGGTTCGACCTGCAACGTCATCAGACTTGACGGTAAGCATTTCCTGCAGCGTATAGGCGGCACCATATGCCTCCAACGCCCACACTTCCATCTCACCAAATCGCTGCCCACCAAACTGCGCCTTACCACCCAGCGGCTGCTGAGTAACGAGACTGTATGAACCCGTTGAACGAGCGTGCATCTTGTCGTCGACAAGGTGGTTCAACTTGAGCATGTACATGTAACCAACGGTTACAGGACGGTCAAATTTATCACCAGTGCGGCCATCGAAAAGCGCCGTTTGACCACTTTCGTGAAGCCCTGCCAACTCGAGAAGCTGTTTCAGTTCAACTTCGTTAGCACCGTCAAATACCGGCGTAGCAATTGGTACACCTTTGCGCAAATTGCTCGCTAACTCGAGAACTTCTACATCGCTCAGTTCTTTGAGGTCTGTGCCGTACACTGTGTCACCGACATCGTAGATTTCCTGAAGGAACTTGCGGATCTCTGCAACTTTTGCCTGCTGCTTGATCATAGCGTCAATTTTCACGCCAAGACCTTTCGCAGCCATACCCATATGGGTTTCGAGAATCTGACCAACGTTCATTCGCGATGGAACACCCAGAGGGTTCAACACGATATCAACCGGCTCGCCGTTCTCGTCGTAAGGCATGTCTTCAATTGGCTTGATAACCGAGATAACGCCTTTGTTACCGTGCCGACCTGCCATCTTGTCACCAGGCTGAATACGACGCTTAACCGCGAGGTAAACTTTGACTGTTTTCAATACACCGGGAGCAAGATCATCGCCGCTCTGCAACTTGCCGCGCTTCTCTTCAAAACGCTCATCAAGATTGGTGCGACGAGCGGCCAACTGTGCCTTGGCTGCGTCGATCTGATCGTTCAGTTCCGCTTTTTCCATGCGGATGCTGAACCAATCTTCACTGCTGTAGTTGGCAACGGCTTCAGCTGTTAATGGCTCGCCCTTCTTCAACCCTTCAGCCTTGAACACTTTGGCGCCGTCTAGGGCAGTGAACAAGCGACCTAGCGTGGCATTTTCAACAATGCGGTACTCGTCGTTAAGATCCTTGCGGAACTGGTTCAATTCAGCGCGTTCGATATCGAGCGAGCGCTGATCTTTCTCTAAACCGTCACGAGTAAACACCTGAACGTTGATTACAGTACCTTTGGTGCTTGTAGGCACACGCAGGGAGGTGTCTTTTACGTCAGACGCTTTCTCACCAAAGATTGCACGTAGCAGCTTCTCTTCTGGCGTTAGCTGGGTTTCACCCTTTGGCGTAACCTTGCCCACCAGAATATCGCCGGCAGATACTTCAGCACCAATATGTACAATGCCTGACTCATCAAGTCTCGACAGCGCAACTTCACCGACGTTTGGAATGTCAGCGGTGATCTCTTCCGAGCCCAACTTAGTGTCGCGAGCAACACAGGTCAGTTCTTGAATGTGAATGGTGGTGAAGCGATCTTCCTGAACGACACGCTCAGAGACTAAGATCGAATCTTCGAAGTTGTAACCATTCCAAGGCATAAAGGCGATACGCATGTTCTGCCCCAAGGCCAGCTCGCCCAGATCAACGGACGGGCCATCGGCCAATACGTCGCCACGAGCAACCAAGTCGCCTTGTTTAACAATCGGACGCTGGTTGATACAGGTGTTCTGGTTTGAACGCGTGTACTTGGTCAGGTTGTAAATATCTACACCCGCTTCACCGGCAGCCACTTCGTCGTCGCTCACGCGCACAACGATTCGACCTGCGTCAACGCTTTCGATCAAACCGCCACGACGAGCCACCTTACATACACCCGAGTCACTCGCCACTGTGCGCTCAATACCGGTACCTACGAGAGGCGCCTCTGCGCGCAGCGTTGGTACAGCTTGACGCTGCATGTTTGAACCCATCAGTGCACGGTTAGCATCGTCGTGCTCAAGGAACGGAATCAACGACGCAGCCACCGACACGACCTGGCGTGGTGACACGTCCATATAGTCAACATCGCCTGGCAACTTAACGGTAAATTCATTTTGGTGACGAACATTGACCACGTCTTCGACAAACTGGCCCTTATCGTTCAACTTCGCCGATGCCTGAGCGATGACGTACTGCGATTCGTTAATCGCAGAGAGGTATTCGATCTGGTCGGTGACTTTGTTGTCCACCACTTTGCGATACGGTGTTTCAATAAAGCCGTAGTTGTTGGTGCGCGCATAGGTTGCCAGAGAGTTGATCAAACCAATGTTTGGTCCTTCTGGCGTCTCAATTGGACACACGCGACCATAATGCGTTGGGTGTACGTCGCGAACTTCAAAGCCTGCGCGCTCACGGGTCAGACCGCCTGGGCCGAGGGCCGAAACGCGACGCTTGTGAGTCACTTCAGACAATGGATTGTTCTGGTCCATAAACTGTGACAGCTGGCTTGAGCCGAAGAACTCTTTCATCGCTGCGGCAACTGGCTTGGCGTTAACCAAGTCTTGCGGCATCAACTCTTCTGACTCGGCCATGGACAAACGCTCTTTGACCGCACGCTCGACTCGAACCAATCCCACGCGGAACTGGTTTTCTGCCATCTCACCAACCGAGCGAATACGACGGTTGCCGAGGTGGTCGATATCGTCGACAAAGCCTTTGCCGTTGCGAATATTGATCAACGTCTTCATCGCATCTGCGATATCAGAGCCTTCGCCATACTGCTCGAACAGCTCTTGCGCTTCGTCGGTTTTTTGCATCGAGAAGTAGCGCTGATCGTAAAGCACACCACAGCCCTCTTCTTCTTCACGACCGAGACGACGATTGAACTTCATGCGACCTACCGCAGAGAGATCATAGCGTTCAATATTGAAGAACAGGTTGTAGAACAAGTTTTCAGCCGACTCTTTGGTCGGTGGCTCGCCGGGACGCATCATGCGGTAAATTTCTACCAGCGCCTCTAACTGCGTGCGCGTTGGGTCTGCACGCAAAGTATCGGAGATGAACGGGCCGCAATCGAGGTCGTTGGTGTACAACGTTTCGATATCCTTAATACCTGCTTCGGACAGCAACTCAAGATTCTCAACCGTAATCTCTGCGTTACACTCTAAAAGCAATTCGCCCGTTTTGGCGTCTGCAATATCTTTGGCGACACGACGACCAATCAAGTACTCGACCGGCACTTCAAGAGACGTCACTTTGCCTTTTTCAAGGTCGCGAATGTGGCGCGCAGTCACACGGCGGCCTTTCTCGACGACAACCGCGCCCTTATTATCTTTAATATCGAAAACAGTGATTTCACCGCGCAATCTTTCTGGATCGAGCTCAAGGGTGAAACCATCTTTCTTCTGATGGAAGATACTCGTATCAAAGAACATACCGAGAATCTCTTCAGAGCTGTAACCAAGCGCGCGCAACAAAATAGTCGCTGGCAGTTTACGGCGACGATCGATACGCACGTAGAGAACATCTTTGGGATCGAACTCAAAATCTAACCACGAGCCACGGTAAGGAATCACGCGGGCGGTGTAGAGCAGCTTGCCAGACGAATGCGTCTTGCCTTTGTCGTGATCAAAGATAACGCCAGGCGATCTGTGCAGCTGAGAGACGATAACGCGCTCAGTACCATTAATAATAAAGGTACCGTTTTCAGTCATTAGCGGAATTTCGCCGAGATAAACTTCCTGCTCACGAATATCTTTAATCGCTTTGTTAGTGGACTCTTTATCATAAATAACGAGACGCACACGAACACGAAGAGGCACTGAGTAAGTAGCGCCGCGGAGTTTGCACTCCTCTACGTCGAAGGCTGCTTTACCCAGCACATAATCGACATACTCGAGGGCTGCGTGACCTGAATAACCCACGATCGGGAATATCGAGTTCAGCGCAGCGTGCAGACCGGTATTTTGACGGTCATCGACCTTAATACCTGTCTGTGTAAAATTCTTGTAGGAATCAAGTTGAATTGCCAGCAAGTAGGGCAAGTCCATTACATTTGGCAGTTTGCCAAAGTTCTTGCGGATACGTTTCTTCTCGGTGAAAGAGTAAGCCATCTGTATTCCTCGGGATTATCTTAAATAGGGAATTATCATTCTTGAGTTAAATCTCAAGTGATTTCTGCTTGTAAATTCCCATACTTACAAGCGGAAAAGGGCCGAAGGGAAATACCCTTCAGCCCTGCCTGAAAAATCAGGCTGCTCGCACGACCAACTTACTTAAGTTCGACAGTGGCGCCAGCTTCTTCCAACTCTTTCTTAGCGGCTTCAGCGTCAGCTTTGTTCGCGCCTTCTTTAACAGTAGAAGGTGCGCCATCAACCATGTCCTTAGCTTCTTTCAAGCCAAGACCGGTGATTGCACGAACTGCTTTAATAACGTTTACTTTCTTCTCGCCAACAGCGCTCAACACTACGTCGAATTCTGTCTTCTCTTCTGCAGTGTCAGCAGCGGCAGCGGCTGGACCAGCAGCAACAGCAACAGCAGCCTGTGCAGAAACGCCAAACTTCTCTTCCATCGCACTTACAAGCTCAACAACATCCATTACGCTCATTTCAGCGATTGCATTCAAAATATCTTCACGTGATAAAGCCATTTCGGGCCTCCTAAATTTATCTGTTTATACTGAAAGCGACTACGCCGCTTCCTCTTTTTGAGTTTTAACCGCAGCCACAACACGCGTTACTTTTGTCGGAATTTCGTTAAACGTTCTAACCAACTTAGTAACTGGAGCCAGCGTAACAGCTGCCAACATACCGAGAGCCTGATGAAGGGTCGGAAGATTGGCGAGCATGTCGATCTGCTCACTTGCGAGTAATTGACCACTAACCGACAGCGCTTTTACTTCAAATGCTTTGTTTGTTTTCGCAAAGTCTTTGAATAATCGCGCCGCTGCACCCGGGTCCTCCATAGAGAAACCAAACAATGATGGACCAACCAACACACTGTCTACGCAAGCGTAGTCGGTGGAGGAGAATGCACGCTTTGCCAAAGTGTTACGGATAACGCGCAATTCCACGTTTTCCGCACGCGCTTTAGCACGCAACGCATTCATACTAGTCACATCAACGCCACGGGCGTCGGCAATCACTAGAGACAAAGCTTTGGCTGCTGTTTCGTTAACTTCAGCAACAATCGCTTTCTTGCCTTCGAGATTCAATGCCACAATAAATCTCCTGCTTTTACCTGAGTTTCAGTTGCAACCAAAGTCACAACCACCTCGGCGAATTGCTTCCAGCGCAAATAAATCTGTACTGGGTTCACCGTTTGCGTAGGCAACTTTTTAGCGAAACCGCTGAAAAATCATTAAACCCTTGCGGGAACCTACGGTCTTTAACGACTCGAGTGGCTGATACTTACTGCCACTCGAACCCCAAAGCCTGTTGGCGGCTTGCGCCGCCGGATGATCAAGCCCCCAAGGAGCTCTGATCAATAACCAATCCTGGACCCATAGTTGAAGAAACAGTAACTTTCTTCACGTAGACGCCCTTGGCAGATGCGGGTTTTGCCTTCTGCAAATCGCTCATCAATGCCTGTAGGTTTTCCTTCAATGCAGATGCAGCAAAGGTTGAAACACCGATACCACCGTGAATAATGCCGTTCTTGTCGGCACGGAATCGCACCTGACCCGCTTTGGCATTTCTAACGGCTGTAGCAACGTCAGGAGTTACTGTGCCAGACTTGGGGTTAGGCATCAGGCCGCGAGGACCAAGAACCTTACCCAATAAGCCGACAACGCGCATCGCGTCTGGGCTGGCAATAACAACGTCAAAATCCATCATGCCGCCTTTGATCTCATCGGCCAGCTCATCCATACCTACAAGCTCAGCGCCAGCTGCTTTAGCGGCTTCGGCTGCATCGCCCTGCGCAAACACGCAGACGCGGACATCTTTACCTGAGCCATTAGGCAAGGTAGTCGCACCGCGAACGATTTGATCAGACTTGCGTGGATCGATACCAAGGTTGATAGCAACATCAATGGTTTCGTTAAACTTAACGGCTGACAACTCTTTTAGCAGATTGAAAGCATCTTCAATCGCGTAGAATTTTCCAGCTTCAACTTTTTCGTTTATAGCGCGACGGCGCTTTGACAACTTGGCCATTTACACACCCTCCGTTTCAAGGCCCATTGAACGGGCAGAGCCGGCAATAGTGCGCACAGCAGCTTCCATATCAGCGGCTGTTAAATCTGGTTTCTTCTGCTGAGCAATTTCTTCGAGCTGCGCGCGCGTAACCTTACCCACCTTGTTGGTGTTAGGACGACCACTGCCGCTAGTGATGCCAGCTGCTTTCTTCAGCAAGAAAGACGCCGGTGGCGTTTTCATGACGAAGGTAAAGCTCTTATCCGCGTAAACGGTGATAACGACGGGCACTGGCGCGCCTGGCTCTAGATCTTGAGTCTGAGCGTTAAAACCTTTACAGAATTCCATAATATTGACGCCGCGCTGACCCAAAGCAGGACCTACAGGCGGACTTGGGTTTGCCTTACCAGCAGGCACTTGCAGCTTGATATAAGCCGTGACTTTCTTTGCCATCTTCTCTCTCCAATGATGGGTGTTTGCGCCTCAAGGTAATCGCTGCTTGCAGCGCCACCCTTCTACGGCTCCCCGATAGATCAGCGGAATTGCTGACCTACCAATTTTCTCACTACGCCTTTTCTACTTGAGTAAAATCAAGCTCAACCGGCGTTGATCGACCGAAGATCAGAACCGCAACACGCAGCTTGCTCTTCTCGTAATTAACCACTTCTACCGTACCGTTGAAGTCGTTAAAAGGACCTTCCGTAACACGCACCAACTCACCGGGCTCAAACATCGTCTTGGGACGTGGAGCTTCTTCGGAGTCATGCACACGCTGCAGAATTAAACTCGCCTCTTTGTCGGTGATCGGCGCAGGCTTATCTGCCTTACCGCCAATGAAGCCCATCACACGAGGCGTCTCTTTGACAAGGTGCCAAGTATCATCATCCAGCACCATCTGAACCAAGACGTAACCGGGGAAAAACATTCTTTCACTGGTGCGCTTTTCGCCGCCCTTCATCTCTACCACTTCCTCGGTAGGTACTAAGATGTCACCGAAACGCTCCTGCAAACCATGCAGCTCGACTCTGTCGCGCAGAGCTCCTGCAACCTTTTTCTCGTAACCCGAGTAAGCATGTACCACATACCAACGCATCGACATGCCGCTCTCCTAACCCATTATCAGCGATGCGCCCCAACTCAAAAAGGAATCAATTCCCCAGAGAATCAGCGACATCAATAAAATTAACGCAACAACAATCAATGTAGTTTGATTGCGCTCTTGCTTCGTTGGCCACACCACTTTGCGCCATTCTGTCCGCGCGCCAACCGCTAGCGCAATGACCGCCACACCCTTTTCTGTCTGAGAGATAAACCCTACAGCCACAACGACCGCGACAATCATGCCTACTGCACGATAGAGAACTGACTCAGCTGCGAAGTACCAGTTTGCGTATATAGCGCCGCCAAGCACTAAAATCGCAACCAACCACTTAAGCCAGTCCAGTCGAAACTGCTTGTCTTCTGTTACAACACTCATTCGCATGTCCCAACTTAATTAATGGCAGGCCAGGAGGGACTCGAACCCCCAACAGCCGGTTTTGGAGACCGGTGCTCTACCAATTGAACTACTGGCCTTCAATTATTTTATTGCCTTCCCTATCTGACAGCTAAGCCGAGACATCTGTCGATGCCTCGGCTTTGCGCTTCAGACCTTTAAAACGTCTTATTCAATAATCTTCGCAACAACACCCGCACCAACAGTGCGGCCGCCTTCACGGATAGCAAAACGCAAACCGTCTTCCATCGCGATCGGGTGAATCAACGTCACTGTCATCTGTACGTTGTCGCCTGGCATGACCATTTCAGTGCCTTCTGGCAACTCACACGCACCCGTTACGTCTGTGGTGCGGAAGTAAAACTGTGGACGGTAGCCTTTGAAGAATGGCGTGTGACGGCCTCCTTCATCTTTTGACAGTACATAGATTTCTGAAGTGAACTTGGTGTGTGGCTTAACAGAACCTGGCTTGGCCAGTACCTGTCCACGCTGCACGTCTTCACGCTTAGTGCCGCGCAACAACACGCCTACGTTCTCGCCTGCACGACCTTCGTCCAGCAGCTTGCGGAACATTTCAACGCCTGTACAGGTCGTCTTGGTGGTGTCTGCAATACCGATGATTTCGATCTCTTCGCCCACTTTAACAATGCCGCGCTCAATACGACCGGTCACTACGGTGCCGCGACCTGCAATGGAGAATACGTCTTCGATTGGCATCAGGAATGGCTGATCAATGGCGCGTACTGGCTCTGGAATGTAAGTGTCTAACGCTTCTACCAGCTTCTTAACCGCGGTAGTGCCTAGCTCGTTGTCATCGCGGCCTTCCAACGCCATCAGCGCTGAACCAACAATGATTGGCGTGTCGTCGCCTGGGAATTCGTAAAGATCTAACAGCTCGCGCAGCTCCATCTCTACCAGCTCCAACATCTCTGCGTATTCTTCTGAACCTACGCCACCACAATCTTCTGCAAGCAGGTCGGCTTTGTTCAGGAAGACAACAACGTACGGTACGCCAACTTGACGTGACAGTAGGATGTGCTCGCGAGTTTGTGGCATTGGACCGTCTGTCGCTCCACACACAAGGATCGCGCCGTCCATCTGCGCAGCACCGGTGATCATGTTCTTGACATAGTCGGCGTGGCCTGGGCAATCTACGTGGGCGTAGTGACGGATCGGTGAGTCATACTCTACGTGTGCTGTAGAGATGGTGATGCCGCGCTCGCGCTCTTCGGGGGCGTTGTCAATTTGATCAAACGCTTTCATTTCGCCGCCAAACAGTTCCGCACATACGCGTGTCATGGCTGCTGTCAACGTGGTCTTACCGTGGTCTACGTGACCAATGGTGCCTACGTTTACGTGTGGCTTGTTTCTTTCAAATTTTGCTTTACCCATCTCAGTATCTCCTCAGCAGGCAACACGCTGCCCGTATAAAAAAACGTAAAAAATAACATTTATCAACGTTCGTAAATTACGCGAACTACTTTACTGTCACTTCCGCACAGGCCCTCATGTCACGCGAGGCAAACCTATACAACTATGGAGCTCATAACCGGATTTGAACCGGTGACCTCTTCCTTACCAAGGAAGTGCTCTACCGACTGAGCTATATGAGCACAACCTTTACCATCCAAACTGTAAACTTGGAGCGGGCAGCGGGAATCGAACCCGCATCATCAGCTTGGAAGGCTGAGGTTCTACCATTAAACTATGCCCGCCCGACACTACTCTTGCAGCCTATAACGGAAGAGGGAACTCGATAATTCCGAGCTACTCACTAGGCCGCTACCTTCCAAACATCTGCACTGCACGAGACGATAAAATCGCCTCGTTTTCTAACTGGTGGAGGGAGGTGGATTCGAACCACCGAAGCTTTCGCGTCAGATTTACAGTCTGATCCCTTTGGCCGCTCGGGAATCCCTCCAAAAAAAGGCCGTATATTTTCATTGCAAAACAATGACCTGTCAACAAGATGCCGACAAAAGGCCAACATAATCAATGCTTTACCGTGAAAATTGGAGCTGGCGAGAGGAGTCGAACCCCCGACCGGCTGATTACAAGTCAGCTGCTCTACCAACTGAGCTACGCCAGCGTCTCAATAACGGAGCGCGATTCTAGTGAAACTCACGCATATTAGCAACCTTCATGCAGGGTTCTTGGTATCTTTTTTTGCCTATAAACAGCTCTGAAAGCGCTTCGGTGGGGCTGGCGGTGACATCAAGAGGTAGTTTCAGTATAAATTGGTCTTCGGTGACCATGAAAATAGAGCTGTCTGCACTCAACAACTCCGGTAAAAGGACCGCTAACGCGTCGCGCGCGTGCTGCTCAGTGCTGAACGGGCCAATGATATCGCAAAGGGGCGAATCAGCGTCCGCACCTTCAACTACTGGCGGCTCACTTGCCGCGCGAACCAGCGCCTCCAGCTCAGGTGTGGATAATTCAGAAAGCAGCGTAAGCGAATGGGCGGCCAACGGCAGATCCAGAGAGTTCTGCTGAGCCGGGGTCTCGACCGAGGCGCTAAGGGACTGCAGATGCTTGAGCATAAAAAACCCAAGGCAATTGACCATTAAAATCAACGCAATAAGGGTCTTCATTTTTCTGCAGCCTTAAAGGGACGCAGTCCGACGCCATCCAGGCCCATGCCGTCCAGCACCAAGTCGGGAACATAAACCGCTCGCTCAAAAAAATGCGCCATCAGCAACGGCCCGTCGCCTCCAGTGATCACGAGGGCGCCTTGGTATTGTGCGACGAGCTTTTCGATGGCTGCGACCAGTATGAGAAGGCAACCCCTGTTAACCGCATCGTTGGTATTCATGCCGGGAGTGTTTATGTCCTCGGGGGGGCGCGCCTCTGCTTTAACGCGACTGGTGCCCTGCCAGAGCGCATCATGCATCAGCCGCATGCCGGGGACGATATAACCGCCAAGGTGGCGTCCGGGTGCAACAACAATGTCAATAGTTGCGGCGCTGCCAGCATCAACCACAACAACTGTATTTTTGACCTGCGCGAAGGCGGCGATTGCCGCTAGCCAGCGATCTATTCCTAGAGACCGCGGATCGCTGTATCCACAAATGACCCCCGCTGCGGTCTGCGTGACCTCAGCCAGTTCAAGATCAATAGAGAACTGCTGAGCTAATTGACTTGCGAGACTTGCTGCCACTTCGTCGCCAGCAACAGACGACAAACGCGCACGGACGACTGAGGCTGTCTCAGGCAACGCGAGCGACTGCCCTTGACGCACAGAATCGGTCGCCTGAGAACCCAATAGGGGCTTCGTTAACCCCCCGGTCAGTCGCCACTTGATTCGCCCATTACCCGCGTCGATATCTAGAATCACTCTTGCACCCTCAAGCTTAATTCGCCACCAATAAACGTCTCTACCCTTCCATCACTGCACTCTAAGCAGAGTGCGCCATTGACGTCCACGCCTCTCACCAAACCCGTGATGGTTTCTTTTGGCGTAATAATAGCTGCTCTCAGGCCATAAAACGCATCTGCGGCCTGCCACTCATCACGGTAAGCAGCAAAGCCTTTTTCTTGGTAATCACTCAGGACGACAGTGATCTCTGACACAAGCTTGGCAACTAGCTCACTGCGCACCGCCCTGCGGGGCATATTCTGTGACATCAAGACAGCTTCGACATCAGTCCAGTCTTGATCAATGCGGCGACCCTGTTCTGGTGGCATTTTGACATTCACTCCTACGCCAACAATGACCGAACAAGCCCCCGCGGGGTCGCCCACCATTTCGAGTAATATGCCGCCAAGCTTCTTGCCTGTAACGTAAATATCGTTCGGCCATTTAAGCTGAACTCCTTCGAGTCCTTGGGATGCTAGCGCTCGTTTGACCGCGACACCCACTGCCAAGCTGAGTCCCTCAAGTGCCTGCGCACCGCGCTCAAAATCCCATCGTATTGACAGGTAAATATTAGCCGCAAACGGGCTAATCCATGTTTTCCCACGCCGACCACGGCCTGCGCTTTGCTGCTCTGCCAGAATCACCTTTCCTGAGGCCGCTTCGCCACTGAGCATTTCTCGGGCGTAGCGATTAGTCGAGTCAATGGTGTCGAAGATCTCTAGCCCGGAACACAGCGCTCTAGCCGCGGGTGAGAGCATGCTCAATATCTTGTCAGCGCGCAGAAGTTCTATACCCCCAGCGACACGATAACCTGTCCCCTTGACGGTTTCGACACCGAGGCCGAGCTGCTCAAGTTTTTGCAGATGTTTCCAGACAGCGGTGCGACTGCAGCCCAGCGCGTTGCCCAACATTTCGCCGGAATGAAACTCGCCGTCTTTAAGAATTTCTAAAATATGTCGCTGACTTTCTTGCATCTTTAGGATCCCAACACGAGTGGACTGTTAATCCAAATAAACCGCACACCAAGCACCAGCGAGATGCCGGCGAAGAGCTGCCGCAAGCGGCGCTCATTCAGCCGATGCGCAACGCGAGCGCCCAGACGAGCGAATGGCATACTAGCGAGCACAATGCCGAGCCACGCCGGGAAAAACAGGTAACCGATACTACCGTCAGGCAAATTCGTAGAATTGAAGCCTGAAATAATATAACCAGCAGCGCCGGCGAGCGCCAACGGCAAACCGCAGGCCGCAGAGACCGCGACCGCTTGACGTATCACGACCCCACGATAGGTTAGAAAAGGCACAGTGAGGCTGCCGCCACCTATTCCCAGTACCGATGACAGGGCGCCTATCATAAAACCAGCGCCGCCAAGCAAGCCCGACGATGGCAGATCACTCTCCCGTGCTGGATTGCCGAAAACTAATTGCGCTGCGACCAAAATCATAAGGCAGCCGAACAGCAGCTGCAAAAGATAACCACTAAGCTGACTGCCGGCAAAACCGCCGATAAAAGCACCTACCACGATTCCAGCAGCTAATGACCTGACTATTGGCCAGCGAATCATACGGTGTTGTTGGAAGGTGGCTATGGAGACCATGGATGTGACGACAATGGTGCCAAGCGATGTGCCAATGGCAAGATGAGTGATGATATCTTGAGACCATCCGCTCGCTGTGAACAGAAATACCAAGACGGGAACAATAATAATGCCGCCGCCGAGTCCAAAAAGGCCGCTGAGCAAACCCGCGAGGGCGCCAGCTGCTAAGTAGAGAAAGTAGTCCACATGGTAATCCAGAACATTGATGCGGCATTATGCCTCAAGGTTGCTCACTAGGCCTGCTAAAACAGGGAAAATTAACACCCGCTAACAGCAATCGGCTTTAAGTAGGGAGCAATCGCGAGAACATTAGGCGAAAAAAAACCCCAGTCATAAGACTGAGGTTTTTTTATTTAGAAGCCTGGCGATGACCTACTCTCACATGGGGAAACCCCACACTACCATCGGCGATGAACCATTTCACTACTGAGTTCGGTATGGGATCAGGTGGTTCTAGTTCTCTATGGTCACCAGGCAAACTGGTATGACCTCGAAGCAAACTGCTTCAGAGTCAAATTAGGTCGATGGCTGTCAAATATTGGTTTTTTCTTGGTCAGCTTGTACCGATAAACACCGGTCCGGCTGTCTAGCTTGCATTATATGGTCAAGCCTCACGGGCAATTAGTATTGGTTAGCTCAACGCCTCACAGCGCTTCCACACCCAACCTATCAACGTCCTAGTCTTGAACGGCCCTTCAGGGAAGTTAAACTCCCAGGGAAAATTAATCTTGGAAGGGGCTTCCCGCTTAGATGCTTTCAGCGGTTATCCTGTCCGAACGTAGCTACTGGGCAATGCCATTGGCATGACAACCCAAACACCAGCGGTTCGTCCACTCCGGTCCTCTCGTACTAGGAGCAGCTTTCCTCAATTTTCCAACGCCCACGGCAGATAGGGACCGAACTGTCTCACGACGTTCTGAACCCAGCTCGCGTACCACTTTAAATGGCGAACAGCCATACCCT